>Ga0307374_10000871_pt1 | contig 56874 bp, 52 predicted proteins | sample OX3MG_FD_202532 | JGI IMG/M metagenome (GOLD analysis project Ga0307374, IMG submission 202532) | Soil microbial communities from Risofladan, Vaasa, Finland - OX-3 | ecosystem: Environmental > Terrestrial > Soil > Coastal area > Acid sulfate soil | place: Finland: Risofladan, Vaasa | collected...
CGAGCCAGGGCCGTGCGGCGCTTTCCGCCTCAGGGTTCAAGTCGTCTTAGAAGAGTCGGCGGGGGCTAATACACCTTCGGCAAGTGTCTCTGGATTCCTTTTTGAAAATACGCGGGCTTGGCCATCGAGAGTCGAGGTTCCTCTTTTCAAGAGAGTTCCGTATCGCGCCAGACTCTTTCCGGATGAGAGGTTCCGACCAGCATTGCGAGAGCCTGGCATATGGCCCTGACCGCTTCAGGAGATCTTACCGTCTCGTTGGTGACCTCGACCCAGCGGATCCCCGCTCTCCTGTAAAAGTCGACCTTTGTTCGGCCGTGGATGGAGCTCTTCTTCCCGGACACTTCTATTACAATCCGCTTCTCGCGGCTCACCACGAGGTCGGGCAGGAAGGCTCTTGGGACGGCGGCGCCTCCGCATCTCTCGCACCTGACGCAAGGAAGGGCGTCGTGTGGGCCTATGATCGGGGCGTCCGCGCGGTCTACGGCGAACTCCGCCTTGCACTTCGAGCACCAGACCGAGGACCAGTCGACTATCCTGCAGTCGCGCTCCGCCGCTATGCCGTACCAGTTGAGGGAGGCGAGAAAGGAAGTTTCGGCACTAGTCTGCGATACTCGAAAGTCGCTATAGCGTCTGCTGAACCTGTTCTGGTTGGCCGGGCTGGTGCCCGTGTGACCCCTCCTCCATTTCTATTACATCCCTCTCTGGGACAACCTGCATAATCCCGAGGTACCGCGTGACGACCCTTCCGTCCACCCTGCTCACCTCCTGCGCGAAGGCGTACGGGCCTGTCCTGGCCGCCTTCGGGTAGAGCTTTCCCCTGATCAGCTTTTTGTAGAAGACTATCGCGCACAAAGCGCCCATACTGCCGCCTGAGGAATTAAGCACCCCTGAATGTAATAGAAATCGCCCGGAACCTTTAGGTTTGGTTGTGCGAGCTTCTGGTCGAATTCGGCCTCGACGATATTCTATTCTCTCTGCCATATTCGGAGGTGGTATCGTCGGGAAGACCGTGAAGGAATCAGATGGAAGTTCTTAATTGAAAGGCCACCATGAATCCGCCGAGGCAACCTTGAATGGTCGAAGTGTGGTAATTGCGCTCATGATCGGACTAGTCGCTGGCGCCGGAGCAACCTATGCTTTCGTAGCTGGACAAAATCCCGGGGCGAAGACCGCTACGGTCACAAGCACAAGCACCGCAACCTCAACGGTGACCATTGACCTCACTCAGCAGGTGAGTGACGCGTACCTGACCCACCTCCAAAACATAAAGGCCCAAAACATCACCACCCTCGTCGGCGAGTTCACAAGCAACCCGAGCCTCGGCGCCCAAACCAATAACCCGACAGGAGGGATGGGCGGCGGCACCGGCAATGTCACGAAATTTTACGCCCAAGTAATGTACTTGGGTCACCCCACAGTGAACTTCGCAAACGAAAGTTATACGGTGACCATTTCGAGCAATGAAAGCGCGGCGGTCACCCATTCGAACCTGACGGTCTATGGCCAGTCGCTCTATGGCCCTTGTAACAACACCCCATGCACTGTTTACGTAGAGAACGCAGCCCTCACTCTCGATTTCGTCCACGTGGGCAACCACTGGCTAATATCAAATGAGTTTTGGTATTTTGTGAATGGGATTGACGGGTGTCAGTCGTTCAGTACGCCGCCTTGTAGCACCCTGCTGAGTTCGCCGAATTGGAGCGAATATGTTCTTGCGCAACAATGACAATCTCCCGAGTTGCACCGCCACGAGGTCCAAAAGTCCTATCTCCCGAAGACGCACCAGAGCTGTTCGGACAATATTGTTATCTTATCTGCACGAAGGTAATGGGCGACTTGTTACCATCGCAGCGTTATCACCGTTGTGACCAGGATCGGAAACTCGCTTGTGATGTGGTGAAATGCCGTTCAACCGTTAGGGGGCTGAAAGGCGAGGTCGACGACCTTGTATTCCATGTTAGCGAACTCGACGGAAGTGATACTCCACGGCAAGTAGGGGCAACCCCAACCGACATAGCCAAAGAAATCTGAGGCGTTCACTTGGCTGGCGGCGTAACCGACCGCCAAAGGATAGGCGGGGAACCCGGTGCAGGCCTGGGGAATGCCATAATCGTAGAACCCTGTTGCGTTGGAGAGGGGTCTGATAAGATAGATGAAGCTGAACGATGAGCCCACGGCTATCTGTGAAATGTTCACCGAGTTAGGTATGGACGAGATGAGGAAATCATGCGAGGCGAGCGGTCCTATTCCGCTGATTTTGCCGTTAGGGTAGTACGTCGCGACGTACCTGCCAATTATCAGGCTTCCGGAGAAATTGCTGCCGATAGGGACATAATCTGCGGTCAGATTGCTTTCCAACGTATATGTGACACGCACGCAGCCTATCGAGTCGAGATTCATGATGAAAGCAGGAGTGGCGAAAGTGCTGCTATTTCCCGACGAGTTGACAACACCCAGAGTCTGAAATGCCCCACATTGAGGCAAGACTGTTGTTGTGGCCGTGGCGTTAATCATGGTAGTAGAATTACGAAATGTTGTGATGGTCGACGTTTCGGTTGACGTGGTGGTCACCGTTGTCGTGCTCGGAGGCGTGGTTACCAAGGCCCGCTGATAGACCACGATTGAGCCGAGCACGATGAGGCCTATGAGAAGCCCCGCGGTAACGCCCTTCATTGTCCCGCGTTCATCCTCCCCGTCCTAAAGAACGCTTGGGAGAATTCCTTTTGAACAGGATTTTAGCAACAGAACCATAAGGACAAATGGACACGCTTATCTAGTCCCATTATGGTATTAGTGGTATAATGGCAGAAGCGGTCACCACGATAGACAAGGCTGGGAGGGTGGTAATCCCAAAGGAGATCAGGGAGAAGATGAGCCTAAAGGAGAACAGCATTCTGCTGGTGGTTGAAACAGACGGGGACGCCCTGATTCTGAAGAAGCTCGACATCCACCAGGTCGCGGAGCGGCTCAGAGGGGAGCTTAAGGGCAAAGACCTGGATGGTATAGCGAGAAAGGTCGAAGTACAGTCAAATGAGCGAGTCAGGAAGGAGCGGCGCGGGACGTTTCGTCGTTGACACGAACGTCTTCGTCGCAGCGATAAAGCCCTTCTCGAAGTCTGGTCGCGTGAGAGCCTCTACCGAGACGAGTTCCCTTGGTCTCCTCCTCAGGCTGATCAACGATGATGGGCAGGAGCTGTTCGCCAACAGGTGGCTCTTGGACGAGTACAAGCGGCTGGCGGAGGAGCTGAGCTCCGAAACGAGCGAGCTGATCCTAGGCCAGTTGACGGCAAAGATGCGCGAGGTTGTCGAACTCGAAGAGAAAGCCGTCGCACGTTATTTTCGCCTTGAATCGCCAGAGCAAGTTGAATGACATGATTCCTAGCTTGGACAAGTGATTGGAGCGGTGTTCAACTCTGCCGGCGTAACGCAGTAGAGTGTTGAGTTTGTGAACCAGGCTGTGTATGTGAATGCTGTCTCGCTCACCACTACGATGGAGTTGGATTGGTACTCGGTCGCTGCGTACCCATGGGTGTATGCGTAGTAGTAAGTTCCTTTGTAGTTGATGAGATTGACGGTCAGAGACAAGTCTGGTGAGAGGAGAGGACACCACGCGGCAATAGCGGTGCATCTTCCTAGGTATGCGGGCATTCCATACACAGTCACGTTGCTTCTTACCACTTGCCAACCGCTTTGTGATTGTGTCGAACTCGACGATGAAAGCAGGACGAATCCCGCTGCGCTTGTTGAAACGACTGCGACTAACGCCAAGGTGAGCATCGTAGTACTCATTCCGGGTCGGTGAGAGGGCACTCGCTATCGGTTGTTTGTGATGGTCGGTTGATTAATACCTTTGTCCGAACGCGAGTCTGGTTGCGAGTTCTGCATCACGCACATAGCGCCCACTCTACCCGCTGGAGCAGTTAGGCACCCGGCCTAGTCCTAGCCATCGATCCTCGGTCCGTCAAGATGTGGGAGCTACGGCGGCCGCGTCAGGGAGGGCCGGTTTGGCACGCCTCAATCGGAGAACTGTGGCTGTGACTCCTACGAGGGCAAAAGCAACTCCAGTCCAGAGCGCATAATCTGCCAGGGCTGGCGAAAGCGCGAACTCGTAGCCGTTGGGATTTGGGACATTAAGATAAATGACATAGTAGGTGAGATACTCGTAAGGAAAGCCCATCGGTCTCAGGAAAATCTCAAGGCCAGGCGGCGGCCGCACGATTGAAAGAGGAGGGAGGAGAAGCGTGAGAAGGGTTATGACAAGTCCCGCGACCGTAGCAAGCACCAGCGTCGTGAGGGAGAAGGTGAAGACGACCGCCAGCGATATCGCGAGCCAGATCGTAAAGTCCGCAACGAGGTTCAGCGGGTGATAGTAGTAGTAGGTGTTGTTCAAGAGAGTAAAGTCGCCACGACTGTGAATGGCGCTACAACAGGGGAACGACGTCACGTAGGGGATCGGAAAGCCCGAGACAGTTGCCGTCGTTCCACCCCCGCCAGCACCATAGCCTGGAACTGGTGCTTCTACGCCTTCTCCGACAAAGATGGTGACGCCAGTTATCAGCAGGGCAACGAATATCGAAATGGCAACATAACCGATGGCCCTTCTCATCAGGCCTCAAGGATGAACGATGATTCTTTGCGATAAAAATCTTAGCCCGAACGGGGCGCCGACGTGGAATTAGATTAAGCTCCATGATGTTATAGAAATCTGAGAGTGTAGATGGTCCGTCCTGGTCGTGCCCTCTCCGGCCGCTGTTTCCATGCCAAAATCCGTAAATCTGTGCCAGCGAGTGAACGTTCTGGGCTCGAAATGAACTCCAAGACGGTTCTGCTGAGCGTTGGCGTGGTGTTGTTGCTGGTGGGAGCGCTCGCAGGCTATCTCTACGGGGTCAACTCGATGCCAGCCACAGAGACAATAACAACTACGTCAATATCGACCGTGTCAACTGTTCCCCACGCTTACGACGAAGTCGCGGTTAGCTACGCGAACCACCTTCTCGACCTGACTGTCATAAACCCTGGCGCATTCTTTAACGGGTATGAGAGCAATGCGACGGTCGAGTGGAAGGGATCTTCTGGCGGATGTGACGGCAATTACACTGGGATCGGAGAGATTGCCGACTTGTTTAACGGATTGCTGGCGAACGATTCCTATCTTCATGTATTCAACGAGAACCAGACAATCGCGACAGATGGCAACCATTGGTTCGTCAACTCCACTTTCTATCTCGTCGGAAACAGCACCGCAGACAAGAGCGTGACTAGCCCGTTCGTAGGATTCTTCAACGGGACGATAACGGCGCAGGACTCCTACTTGTATGACGCGAACGCACTTGCATGGAGCTTGTATTCAGGTGGGTCGCATTTCTTGATTACAAATGAGACATGGAACTTTGTCCGTTTTGATAGCACGTTCATAAATGGCGTTCCTCCTCCGACGTGCAAGCGATAACTGACCCTCATCATGTTTAACGAAGGGAGTCAGTGACCGTGAGGTGATGAGGTAGAAACACGATTGCGGGGCATGTTCGCATTATAAGGCGGCGGGAAGCTTCATGCTGTGGCATGCAGCAAGGCCTGCTGATAGGCCGCGATAGAGCCCACGATGAGCAATCCGATCAGGTGCGACAAGCATGTTTCGGCTATTCAGTGCTAGATCGCTACCTTCGAAATTTTCCGCTCTCTCATTAGCAGGGCGTTGGGCCGTATGGCGCTTCACTTGTGGTTTGGCTCAGGGACATACGCCCGTGCTCATGCTTAGGGTGGTCACGTTACCCGAGGGCACGCGGAGAGTTACGCATTCCTTTCCAAAAAATATGGGATACTCTGTGGGAAAATGGTATGTCGCGCCCTGATACGTCACGGTGAAATTCAGCCAACCATAAGGCGCGGCTTGGCTTGGGAGGATAGGGGTGAGCCAACCACCTTGTCCCACGGTGAAGTTGTTGATGTAGACGACTTGTTCCTCGTTGTCGCCGCAACTAAGACCGTTGACAGCATTGATGCTTTCTCCGCTGATGGGAACTCCAGTTGAATCGGAGACGACCAGTAGTTGCATTACGCCCTGCCCTCCTATGCAAGGAATGAGGGCTGTGCTGTTGATGAACGTGTCAGTCGCGCTTTCGCTCGTCCCCGTCACGGACCTGGCAGATACGACCGTCGAGACGGTCGTCGTCGATTTGCTGAGGGTGCTCGTCGTCGTTCCCGCTGTGGTTTCGTAGTAACCAAACAAGCCTACTCCAAGCAGAATCACGGCAAGAAAAAATATCTCAGGAATAAGCCCCCGTTTACTGCTTTTCATCTGATTCCAATGAAGATTGAAGGAGACTCCTCAATTTATTCCTGCCTTTCGAACCCGATTCCCGCGACTTTTGCTGGGATCTGGTTCTCCAGAGTCAAGGCATGATTTTGACTTGACGGCGCCGGATAGCGGCTCCGCCATTAAAAGGCGGGGGAACCCTTTGTGCTGTGTCAAGCAACACAATCGGCGTAGAGGACATTGTCTTCCACTCCCTCTTCATAGGGGCGACCGGCGCGGGGAAGACCAACGCCCTCCTCTACTGGCTTCAGAGGCTCTACAAGGACAGGAAGGACGTGGCCCTGGTCCTCATCGACCCGCACGGCGACGCGGCGATAGACCTCGTCCGGGCCGTCCCCAAGACAGAGAGGGGGAGGGTCACGATCCTCGACCCCACCTACGTCTCCTTCGGGCTCAACCCCCTCTCGCTCCCCCAGGGCGTCGAGCTCAAGGACAGGGTCCAGGTGCTGCACACCCAGGTCGAGCAGCTCTCCGCCCTCCTCTCGGACGTCTTCAACACGGACGCCTCGACCGCCCCGAGGCTGATGTGGATCTTCAAGGGCGCCCTCTACTACCTCTACACCTTGGACGACAGCCCGACCTTCAAGGACCTCTACCGCATCCTGGTGGACTTCATCTCCCTCCCGAAGGAGATTATCGAGAGCATGCTCAGGTCGAAGGACCTAAAGGACGAGATAATCCGGAGCACGATAGACGCCATCTCCAAGCTCCAGAAGGAGGCGTTCGCCCCCGTGATCAACAGGATATCGAACTTCGTCCTCCCTCCCCAGTCGATGACGTCGAGGACGTTCTGCGCCCGCACGAGCAAACTGGACTTCCACGAGATGACCGCGCCCGGAAAGCTTACGATATTCAGGATAACGAAATCGCTCCCCTACGATTTCCGGCGGCTCATCTCCGCGTCAATCGCGATGAGGTTCTACTTCGCCGTGGAGAAGAGGGCGGCCACCCTCGAGAGGGCCGGCGAGCCGCCGTCGGCGAGGAACCCCATCGTCCTCGCCATCGACGAGTTCCAGAACATCAGCGACATGCTGCTCCTCGACACCATCCTGTCGGAGTCGAGGAAGTACGGCCTCTACCTCTGGATCGTGAACCAGAACATCCAGCAGATACGCGCGCAGCTCTACAGCGCGATATGCGGGAACGTCGGGCCGATATTCTGCTTCCGAGTGGGGCCTGACGACGCCTCGAAGATGGCCGAGCTAATCTCGCCCCAGTCGAGCGAAGAGGTGAGGAAGAAGCTCATCGCGTTCCCCGACTACACCTGCGCCGTCAGGAAGAGGCCACACGGCGAGGACGTCGCTAGCAGGCCCCTGCTCCTGGACCCCTTCCCGAAGGCCGGGGAGCCCCTCTGCGAGATGAGGGAGGTGATCGACTACATGAAGGGCGAGATGCAGGAGAAGTATGGCGGGGCGGAGGAGGCGACCGACCTCGTCTACAAGAGCTTCTGGGACCAGGCGTTCACCCCCGGGGGCGGCGAGACCCCGGACACCTCGAGGGTCTCCTTCTCGCCCTTGCACTGGAAGATCCTCACAACGGGGTACCTCAAGCTCATCTCCGACGAGTTCTCCCTCGAGTTCTCGCGCATCAGGTCGGAGCTGTACCACAAGTACACATGGACGACCTCCGACGTCCAGAAGGCCTGCAACGACCTGGTGAACAACGGCTACCTCACGCAGACCTTCACGCGGCAGCAGTACGTGATGAAGGGGAGGGACGCCTTCGGCAACCCGATACTGGTCCCTCCCGACCCCGCGATACGCGACCAGATGGAGAGGGCGAAGACGATAGTCTACAGCCTGACCCCCAGGGCGCTGGAGTGGTTCAAGGTGGCGGTGGGCCCATCGAAGATGGGAGACCCCAAACATGCGCGCGTTATAGAAAAGCTGCTGAAGGAGGAGTACTGGCCCCTAGGGTATTACTGCGTGGTGGACTGGGGCGAGACGAGCGTGGAGAGGCCCGACATCGCGGTGCTGAAGCCGGCCCCGAAGACGATAAAGGACAAGATGGGCAACGACCACAAGATTTCCAACCCCTACGTGTGGGACTATACTACGCTGACCGCTGTGGAGATAGAGATGTCGCCCCAGAAGAGCAAGGAGCAGCTCCTCAGGAACTACCATAAGAACAAGGACGGCTATCAGCAGATCAGGTTCGTCGTCACCTCCCTGAACCACGAGCAGCAGCTCAGGCAGATCCTAGGCGAGGACCAGCCGGCGGACCCCGTGAAGTACAGGGTGGACGTGATGGAGTTCGAGAGCCTGAACACGATAGAGCCGAAGCTGCAGGAGGAGAGCAAGGAGCCGGAGGATCCATCGAGTGAAAATCAGTTGAACGCCGAGGAGAGGATTCTCTCGTACATCAGGGCGCAAGGCTTCACGACCCGGGAAGAGGTTGCGCGGAAGTGCAACGAGGATGGCCTCGAAATCGGAGTCAGGCAGGTGTCGAGGTACCTCAAGATCCTGACCGAGAAGCGGCTACTGCGAAGACAGGGCAAACGCTACGTCCCTTCAGAACTCTCAGGAGACTAAGGCGACAAGAGACTTCTTAATTCAAAAGAGGCGTCGAGTGTCAGAAATAGTCCCGCCGACTCCTCCGGAACGTCGCTCGCAAGATTAAGTTAGAAGTTCCGAGCGCTATGGGTGCCGCCAATGCGGCCACTGGTTAATTCACAGTCCCCAGACTCAATCTCCGCTTGTTGATGACGAACGACAGCAGCCTAAGGGGTCACTGTGGTCGTGACAGTAGAAGTGACCGTCGGCATGCTGTATGTGCAACTGGTCACGGTGACGGTTTTGGTGTAGCTCGTTGAGGTCGTCGTCACGGTAGTCGTGGTCGTGGAGGACGGGGGCGTTGGTCCGACTGTGATTGTGGTGGTGGTCGTGATGGCGCCGCCCAGCTCGGTACAGTTGGAGGTCGGCTGGGCGTAGGTCGTCGTAGCCTGGGAGGCTTGCGTAGTGAGGGTCTCCGTCACCGTGACGGTCGCGACCGCGGCGTTCGAGGAGGCCCCTGCACCGCCGGACGTGCTGGAGTATCCTATTCTCGCAAAGTAGACGTTTTCGGAAGGGATGACATCTATTCTGTTGCTGCCTATGCAATACAGATAGCCAGCGTTAGTGAAACAGCCCGCCGGGCTTTCCTGAGGATAGGGCGTAGTGGCGGTCCACGACCCGATTCCGCTCGTCGAAAGACTAGCCACGAGAGGATTCGGGACGGCGAAGAAGTAGAGGTAGGAACTGCCGGCAGCGTAGACGTCTTGCGCCCCGGTCAGGTTGCTCGTAGGATTCCAGGGGCCAACTCCCTGAGAAGACAAGGGCGCGTAGTACGAAGGAGTCATACAGCCTGGAGTGACGCAAGCGCCTCCAAAGCAATAGGCATACCCTCCGCTCGCGACGCAACCCTCTGGGGCTATCGGCACCTGTGAGGACTCGGTCCACTTCCCCACCCCGGTGGCGGAGAGAGGCGCGAAGTAGGTGTTGCCTGCTGGTATGAAGTGACCTGTCGCGTTCTGGGCGACGCAATAGATGTAACTCGAGTCGACGACGCATGGAGGCAGGCTGAGGAGGTTGGGGAACGTTGTGCTCTGCGTCCATCTGCCGATGCCCGAGGGTGACAGAGGAGCATAGAAGACGTCAGAAGTGAGGTTGCTCGTCGCGCCCGCGAAGCCGCCCACGCAGTAGACGTACCCCGAGGAGGCGATGCAGGTAGGGCTTTGGATTGTCAGCGGATAGTCGGTGGTCTTGATCCATTGGCCAACACCTTCTGGCGACAGGGGAGCGTAGTAGGTGTTGTTCAAGCCACCCGAACCTCTTGGCGCCGTCTCGTCGCCTCCGCCAACGCAGTAGACGAATCCTCCGGAGGTCACGCAGCTCATGCTCGTGAGAGGAAGGGGATAGCTGGTCGTGAGGTTCCAGGAGCCCAGCTGGCCGGTGATTGGGGTAGTGGTCGACGTCAGGCCGGATGAGGACGTCGAAACAGGGTTCGTGGTGGTCGACGAGGATTGACTCGATGTCGTTGTCACATTCACAGGTGCGGTCGTGATGGCGAGGACTCCGACAAAAGCGGCGATTAGAACTCCCACCGTGACCGCGACCCCGACCTGTCTCTTGTATTCCGCCAATGTGTATACCTCGGCTGAACCGTTTGTAGGCCCGGGTATACATTACTACAGTTTAGGAAGGCGGATTCGGAGCATGCTAATCCGTAGTAATATAAGGCGAATCGGGTTTCTACAAGACTCAGGCCATGTCTACGGCTCCAGGGGGCGACTCGGGCAATTCCTCGGACGCCGCGCTGAAAGGGACCACGTACAAGGTTTACCGATACATTCTGAGGCAGAGTCGCCCGGTGGGCATTTCCGATGTCCAAAAAGGACTCGGGCTGTCCTCTCCCTCGGTGTCGCAATATCACATAAGAAAGCTTCTGCAGCTTGGATTGATTCGTGAAGAGCAGGGCGGGTATGTTACAGAAAGAATGGTGCTTGAGAACATCGTTAGGATAGGGCGGATGTCGTTCCCGGTTCAGACTGGGTACGTGGCTTTCTTTGGTGCCGCGCTTCTCATTACGCTGGTGTTTCTGCGACCTGTGACAATAACTTCTTCGTATGAGTTTGCGGTTATCGTAAATGTGGCTGCACTGGCAGTCTCGATTTGGGAGACCAGGAAGACTCTGAGACGCATCTAAGACTTGTCATGCTAATGGCGTCACAACGTTACAGGCCCAATCACCTCGCGCGGGTTATTTTCGCCAATTCTTCCGAAGCGTCGCAACGCGGGCGCTAGTAGGGGCTAGCAGAGCATCGAGCACTCCACTCGCCCGAACATACATACGATCGGAACGCAATTTGAGAACCTGTCGGGGATGGGTCCCGTCGTACCCGTCCTAGGGGCTTTAATACCAAAAGCTCTTCAAAGAATCAGGAAATGCAAGAACGGGCGTACGAGAAAGTGGAGACTCTTTGGCCTTATGCCGGCTTCACCGTCAGGGCAATTGGGAACAAGCTGGGCGAGGGCAGGCTCACCCTGACAGGAAAGTCTCTGCTCTTCGAGCGCAACGACGGCCTTGCGATCGGTTTCGGCTTCCCCAACCTGCGGCTGATCCGCCTCAAGGACGTTCACATGGTTGAACTAGCTTACTCGCTTCAAGGCGAGCTGCGCAGCGTCTTGTTCAGGGTCTTGTGCACCTTCCCCGACGGGACCGCGCGAGACGACCTCCCGTCGAGGGACGAGCCCTACAGGATGAGCCTCCTCAGGGCGATAACCGGAGGAGTCGTGGCCCGATTCCTCGCAGACCACAGCGATGCGAGGACAGAAGGCCTGAGCAAGATGGAAGACGAGAAGTTCGAAGCCCGAATCAATGACTTGCGGGCGAACGTCGCCCTCTTTCCTGACAAGAAGCAGTTCGAGGACAACGTGTGGTGGGACGAGGATCTCAGAAGGCGCTCGCTGGAAGCGGGGGAGTCCGAGCCAGCTATCTGGGACGATCCTTACAGGGACAGAATCTTCTACACCGGCACAAACCCGAGGATGACCGTCGACAACGCCTTCGAGAAGCTAGACCTCCTGCAGGAAGACTGGGTCAAGGGAAGGCTGGACCCGAGGCAGAGAGCCCGGTCTGTGGCTCTGAGTTACCTAATGGTAAGAAGGCAGAACGAGCTAGGCTACCTGGGCGTGAACGGCGACCCCACGAGCGTTTGGAACGATGCCGCTAAGAGACTTATGCAATACGAAAATCGTGCTGGCATAGATATCCTACAGTTTCTCTAAGACGTAACTGCTTCCATTCCCTCCCTTGGACCTCGCAATTGCGGGTTCTCGATGCCGCTCCTCAGATTGGCCGCCCGACCGAGGCCCTCTGGAGTCAGGTTCCCCAGCGCGTCGCGCTCGGATATCGCGTTCAGCTGTAGCTTGTACGCTTCGGCGAATTCCGCCTGCGCTCTCGGGTCTCTCGCCAGGGCCTGATACTGCTGAACCGTGATTATGCGGTTCTGCCGCGCCTGGGACAGGAACTGAGCGGGCGCGACTTGACTCTGCTGTGTGTACCAGCGGTTCAGAGCCGGAGCCTGAGCGGTCAGGAAGTCTGCATCGGCGGTGTGCGCCGTGGCAGCGTTGAAGACCAGGGTTCCGATAGTTTGGTTTGCTCCCTGGAGTGCCGTAGAGGTCTCGAGTGCCAGCGCCGTCTCCTGTCTTGTCGCATTAACCTCCCCTATTCCACGAGAAACGGTGGCAGAGCTGCTCAAAGGCGCGACGGTCGCTATCGACCTGGCCGCGCTGCTCGCCCCCATGCCCGCCAAGAATCCCGTTGTCCCTACGACGGCCATGTTCTTCAGCGAGTGAGGAGCCGCGTAGAGGAGCCTCTCGCCTAGCCCCATGCTCTGCATCGTGCTCGCCGCCTGCTGGCCTATCGTCTGGGGCGCCTGGCCAACTGCGCCTGACATCCCTTTTCCAAGGCTGCCCATCGCTCCCATCCCTCCAAGGCCCGCTCCCGCCGCACCCACAGCCGGTGCGGCGCCCGCTCCCGCCATCGAGACCGCCACCCCCACCCCGACCATGGAGGCCTGCGACGCGGTCTGGAAGAGGGTGCCCGTGAGGGGCGCGAAGACCGTTGGGAGAAGGATCGCGGTGAAGAGCGCTGACGCGGCCACCCAGTTCGAGATCCCGTTAATCCCCGTGCCAGCGAATATCGTCGCGCTCCAGACAGGTCCTCCGGGGGCGTCGGCGAGGACGTATGCGGCCACCCCTATCGCCACCGAGCTGAGCAGGGACGCGAGGATCAGCCCGTAGAGCGTGTCCTCCACCATGGAGCTCAGCTTCCTCGCGAAGGGGACCTGCTTGAGGGCCAGGGAGATAGGGAAGCCGATGACCGTCACCGTGACCAGCCATATCCTCACCACGCCGAGGAATATGCTCATCAGGTAGACGACCAGGGCGACTATCCAGCCCGCGAGGGTGGTTATCGGCGAGACCAGCATGCCCCATATGCTCCCTCCCTGCGCCCACGCGAGGAGCTTGGCCCAGACCAGGCTGATCTGGATGCCGTAGTCGGTGTACGGGAAGTTGGGCCCGGCGACTATCGTCATGTCGAGGTAGTTCGTGAGGAGGGCGATGTTGTTGTAGATGACCGGGAAGAGGAGGATGAAGAGGACGGCGAGCACAAAGTCCAGGACGACGTTCTGCCTCTCGTCCCCGGAGATCTCTTTGTTCGCCAGGGCGACGAGGAACCCCCCTCCCGCGATGATTATCGCGATGATGAAGATGAAGTCGTAGAAGCCCTGCAGGGGCAGGCCGCACGGGGCCGTCGTCGGGGCGCAGTTGATGGTCGTGCCGAGGGTCGTCTCGTTGAAGAGGGGCATCTCCATGATGAGCTGGAACATCTGGTTGCTCCCGCCTGTCACGGAGACTGTCACGGTGGAGTTTGCAAGAAGGCACGAGGTGCTGGTGCATCCCGGCTGGTTCGAGGCGGCGACCCAGTAGGTGTACCCGTCGATGACCGGCTCGCAGAAGTCGGAGTTGACCTGTGGGTTGTTCACCGCCGATTGGCTCTGGCTCGGGAAGTTCATGGGGTTGGGGCTGAAATTACCCTGGGTCAGTGTCAGCCTCTGGGTCTCCGGTTTGTCGGTCGCCTTGTCGTGCCCGTAGATGGTGATCGAGCCCGTGAGGTAGACATTGCCCGAGTAGGTACCAGAGACCGATACCCCGCCGCTAGCCTGGTAGCTGCCAGTCGACGGAAAGAGCGGGAGTCCGCATCCGAAGGGGCTGTTCGCGTTGACGTTCACGTTCGGCGATAGGTTGAGAGAGCCGGACGAGCTCGCGAGGACCGCGGGGATCGCGAATGACGCGAGAAGGATGATGAAGACTGCGAAGCGCGCGCTCTTCCGATAGCACACCGCCACGAGCCTTATGGACTGCCCTACGGCCATCGTTCAGAAAGGCTTGGGCTTCTTAAAAGGAGGAAGACCAGTAAGAACCGTCTCACCCAATGCGAGGTACACTAAGCGCCGTTCAGCCATCCGAACCTCGAAGATATTCTGAGCTGACTATTGGTAGCCTTCCGAATCGCGTTACTCTGGCGATAGCGTTCGCACCCTGACTATCAGGTATGACTAGCTAGCGCTGACGTAGAAGCTCATGATGCCGGTCCTCTCGTCCCACCCGATTCCGGCGGTGGGGTGGTCCTGCTTGGTGAACCATATGGCTCCTGGAGGATTAGTGAACGTGACGTTGAAGTGTTCCGGCGCGATGCTCAGTGGTGTTTCGCCGCTGATCGTCACCACGGATGGGTTCCAGTATTCGACCGCGCCAGTCCCCGAGTTGACAGCAATCGTAGGCAGGAACGTGGAGGAGTGAGTCCCAGACCCGGTTGCATTGAACGCTGGGTAGCCGCTCATGTTGATGAAAGAAATCACAGTTCCCAGGGGAAGTTGCTGTGTACTGCCGGGGTTTAGGGGTGTGGATACTGTCGTGAAATTGACACGTTCAAAGACGATAGATTTGGCGTCGAGCACAGTATGCAGTGGCATAGTGAGGAACCAGTATCTCACGCCGCCGACGATAACCGTATCGGACGAGATGTTGTTGTTCAAGGCAGTAATCTGCTCCTGCTGGTAAACAGCAACCAAACCAACCAAGACCAAGGCCACCATGAGCGACGCAAGGACCGCTCTCTGGCGTGGCATGTGGATCGCTGGTTTCCGGGCCAGCCGGTCTTCGTGTTGTTGCTTCCTGCTCGCCTCAATCATCCGGAGGGCTTCCCCTCCTTCCTCGGTGAGGGCGTAGGCACCTTCGGCGTTCAGCCCGACGAGGCCTCTCAACCTTCCCAAGTGAAATGTGAGAAGGCCGTTGCTCTCCAATCCAACGGCCCTCTTCAGCTCCGAGAACGGAAGAGGCTTCCCGCTCAGAGTCTGAAGAATTCTGATCCTCGTTGGATGGCCCAAAGCCTCGAACACCTCGGCCTTTGAGGCGTTGAACGCGTCGTCCTGGTTGTCTGCCATTGCGTCCCGCTTTCCCTTGTGAACATGGAAAGAGTAGTGATATAATGCCTCGGTCGTTGTCTGAACGTTCTTTCACGGGGTAAGCAGGTCAACGACCATTGTCTTGGTCGCCGAACACGTTGCATTCCATCTCACACGGGATGATTATGGGTTCTCGACTCAAGAGAAAGCGTCAAGCGGCGGGAGAGAAGGACGCGCGAAGGACACAAAGAACGATTCCGGTCCGATATCATTTGACTCCAACGCAGAATGTCCAGGCCTACCTTCTTCAATGTCCTTGTCGCTAAGCCAAAGAAGACAAACGCCGAAATTCGGGTCGCTACGGTCCGCGCCAAGCTGCAAACGCCTCTCTAACTGCGATCCCCAACGCTGATAGAATGACAAGCAACCCAAAGGCATAGCCCGTGCTTATGACCTGCGGTCTGAAAATGGTTAGGAGGAGAGCCATCGCGGCGCAGAAGAATACTACGTATGCTATCTGAACGGGAAGAATTACCCTCCTTATTCTGACCAGATTTTCAAACAAAGTTCGATTCACCACATAGCCATCAGGCCGTTCTTCCACAAGACCTGCCTCCAACAACTTCTGAAGGTGGTAGTGCGCTACGGACGCCGAGCTTAGTTTCAACCCATTCTGAACATCGTGAGGACCCTGGGCCACACCCTTCCTAAACAAGTACCGATAGACATCTAGTGTCTTTCCCTTCAACACGGCTTCGGAATCGCGGTGATTGCTCAAGAACGGGAGTCCAGCCTCGAACTGAGGCCCTCTCATCTTATTAGTTCTAATTCCAGAATACGTTCGCAAAAGCGTAGAACTAAGAACGAGTCCTGCGCTGCCTTACAGGCATAGAAATGTCCACGGAATTGCGACGTACTGCTGCGCTTTCGGTTATAGCCGTTCTTATCGCAGTTGGCCTTGCGCTAGGAGTTCTATACAGTCCTTTGGGGAATGAAGCCTCAACTTCACAAATCGCGCAAAATTCAAGCTCCGCGTCCCAAGTTACCACCACTTCGGGAAACGGTAGTTCCCTCTCGTCAACTGTCGTGTCGGAGTCATCTTCAACCGCTACCACGATAACTAATTGTAATGCTCCTGATACGCTATGCGGACCCTACGTTTCCTTCATAATCACCTCCCTCACTTCCGCCTCAACCTTGGGAGGGAACGACAGTCTGTTTGCGGGGATCCTAGAATGCACGCACGCGAACTTGCCCCCCGCATCATCAATTGAGTTCCGGTGGATAACGCCCAATCCAATTAACGGAGGATACCCCGTCAATACGTCCGTCACCTACACGCACATTGCAACCATCGCCCCTGTCTGGCACCTCAATTCAGAAGGCAAGTATGATTCGATGTTCGCGTTCGTTCTACCTGAATCCAGTTTCACGGTTATTCATGGAATGAACTACACAATTGGAATATCGGCCAACTGGAATTCTGGACCCCTCAAGGCCTCCGATCCGGGAGATGAAGAGGGCGTCACTCTACCAGCCCAATAGGAGGCAAAAGTGACTCTTGTTCGCTGCCGGACCGGAAGTACACTCCCAATCGCCGGCCTCTTGGAATGCATCCATCTCTGCCATCGAATTTGCGACCTGTGACTAGCACGTTTATCCGAATCGAACCAACGTTCAATGTAGACCGTGGCCTTGTCCCAATGTAGGACGTGGTTCTACGCGAATTCTGCCCAACGAGGCTTGAAACTTCTCGATACGGCTTGAATGTCGAAAATATGAGCGCTGCACCCTTTGGCGCAGCAAGAGGGTGGGGAGGGAGGACGCGCTCCCCGCTTTGGTTGGTCAGTCCTCCCTCATCACTAGCAGGCTCCCGACCAGCCTAATCGCCTCGATGACCACGACGATCGAGACGATGAAGAGGAGCGCCGTGTTGAGCACTGTGAGCAGCACAGTCGGGAGTGTCGGGCCGGCCGGAAGCCAGAGGGAGCTTACCCCGTTCGCCGTGCAGGCCGTGGCAGCGCACGCCGCTATGCCGTAGCCCACCACCGGAAGGGACGTAGCCCCTGTCGCGTTGGCGAGAATGTAGACGAAGAACTGGACAATCAGCGGCACAGACAGCGCGACCAGGAGGATGATGATCCGCTCGCGGGTCTGCCCTAGGGTTGCTGCGCTTCGAGAGCTCATGCAACTGTGGGAGTGTTCAGCTTAAAACGCGCTGGTCATTCGCTGTTTTAGCAGTTCTATCGAAAAAGAGGTCATCTCAAGGCGCCTGCGCTAGGCACTCAGAATTAAGACAACAGAAGATTTCTTTAGGTATTTAGCCAGTAATCTGCAATAAATTCGTTGAAGGGCGGTTCAAAACTCTAGGAATATAGAGCGCCCGCGCCAATTCAACGCCGGTAGCTTTGTCAGAGTACACCGGAAGGATAGCAGTAGGGGCAGTGGTGGCCGCGGTAATCGCGATTTCATTCGCCTATGGGGTGTACACCTACCTGCCCGCGAACTCGAGCACCACATCCTCAACGAGCGGCGGCGTCCCCACCACAACTAGCTGGTTCGGGAACGTCGCACTTCCGGCGGGCTGCGGGAACATGAATTTTAATTCTTGGGGCGCGCGTGATGGCTACAACACATCTGTGTACGTGTCTTCCAGTAACTTACCAGGGGTAGCGCTCTTGGGCGGCAAGGTGTGCATCTACGTCCATTTGCAGAACGTGAAAAACGAGTCTACCTCGCCGCCCGCTGGCGAGGACCTCTACGTCACGAACATCAATGCGAGGAACACATCCATACCTTCGGGAACCATCTTCTTCAGGGGGGAGTGCGCGGTGCCGGCTTCCTACTCGGGTTCGTTCGGGCCCAACAGCACCGGCTGGAACTGCAATATTGTCTGGGACACCAGCCAGCCCTACGGCGGGGTGCTGCCGAACGCTGCGTGGCCCGACTTCTACACCGCCTACGCGACAGTCAGCTTCTCGAACTCCGCGACCGTCATCAAGCAACCAGCGGGCTTTGTTTTTGCACCACAGCCGCGTTTTTCGACGACCTGGTTCGGGGACGGCGCCCCCCCAAGCGAGTGCGGCAACTCGACCGTCATGAGCTACTCAGTAGTCGATGGCTACCGGCTGGAAATCTACTCCCCTTCCCAACCGGTGCCCGCCGGTGGCGGCCTCTGCATCCATACCCGCCTGCTGAATGTGGACAACACCTCAACGTCGCTGCCCGCGAACGAGACTCTGATGGTAACCAGCAGTTCCACGCCAGGGTTTGACTACTTCCAAGCCGTGTGCTTCCCCCCTTCCAATCCCGGGTCCTTCGGCCCGAACGGCACAAGTTGGAACTGCGCCCCAATCTGGGATACCGCAGAGTACGCTCACTCGGCCAACTCCACCCCGCCCGACGCGTACCAAGTCCTCGTGGTCGCCCGGCTCTCGAACTCCTCCACTGTTGTCACTGGCAGCAGCAACATCCACCTCCTCTTGAGCGGAGAGAGTTCCACAACGGCGAGCGCGAACGCGGCCTCGCGCTTCGGTTGCCCGGGGCCCTTCATGCTGGAGAGCCCGGCGCAGAACTCGTCGCTGTTCCTTAGGGTCGTCACGGATCAGGGTTCTGTCATCACGAACAACGGGACCGTCTTCGTCACTCCCCCCTCTGAAGGAGCATCAGGCCACCCTCAGACTAGCATCGGAGACTACTGTCTTAGGTTGGATGGCAACGCCACCGGCTACATGCCCTTGATGGTAGCTGGCAGCTACCCCACGTCCGGTTCGTACAACATGACAATCTTCGCAGGATACGCGAACGGTCCAGGATACCAGGGGAGCGTGCCAGCCGTGACGGTCCCGGCCAACTCGACCGTCTACGTCACAGTCTCCGTCCCGTCGGGTAAGGTCACTGTAGTCGACTGCCAAGCGGGCACCTGCTCGACCACGACTAGCGCCGCCACGACCTTGAGCGGAGGCTGAGGGCTTGCACGAAGGTAAGAATCGGTAAGTACGTAATTGAGGCCTGACCGCAAGTTAAACAGTGGTGCCGAGCCGTGACCTCCCGTGAGAAGGTGGAAGGCGAAAAGAAGCAGAGCCCCAAGACCATGGCGCCTTCCAAGAGGGACGCCCTCAACGGGACCACACGCCGGGTCTACCGCTACATCTACAAGCGAGGGCCAGTCCGGCCGCAAGACATCCAGCGGGACCTCGGGCTTTCCTCCCTCTCCCTCGCCGATTACCACGTGCAGAAGCTCCTCGGGATGAAGCTGATTCGCGAGGAGCAGACCAGGGACGGCGCCGCCGGCTACTCCGCCGAGGAGGCCGTCTTCGAGGCGATGGTCCGCATAAGGCGGACCGTGATACCCTTGCGCGCGACCACCTCAGTGTTCTTCGCCGTCGCCCTGGTCATGCTCCTCACGCTCCTGAGGCCATCATACGTCGGTTCCGCTTATGCGTTCTCGGTCGTTGTAATCGGGGTCGCGCTTCTCATCTCGGTGTACGAGGTGGTCAGAGGCGTCAGCACCGAAGGTCTCTGAAGGGGCTCTCTCCGAGAGGATTCAGGTTCGGAGGGCGCTATTTTCATTCGCCATCTTCTAACCCGTTTTAAGGGTCCAAACCGCAGTTAGACGTGTCTGGTTCCGACTCGATATGGTGGGCTGACCTTCCATGGTGGGAGAGGAAAGTCCTGCCTCTCGGGTTCGTCACGCTCTCGTTCCGCCAGCTTGCGACGATGGTAATCGCGTTCCTCGCGGCGTTCCTCGTCTCTTTTCCGTTCACCTTCCCCATAGCGGGCGTGAGCTTCGGAGGCAGAGCCGCCGTCTTCTGCGGGGTCTTTGGTGTCGGATACGTCGTCTCGAACAGGAGGGTTAGACTCATCCCCGTCGAGCTTCAGGCGCTCTATTTTCTGCGAACGGACGGACTGAGCAAGCTAGGAGAAAGCTTGCGCCGACTCGTCGGACGTGAGAAGCTCGTGAACGATTCTCCTCCAAAGAGCGGGCAGCGGCCCTCGACGCAAGAGATTACGGTGGGCGACTTCAAGAACTCCGTTCCCCTGGTGATCTCGGACAGAGTCGAGGGAGTTCAGAGCGAGACCCGGGCGTTGCTCCTCGTCGACGACAAGCCGAGAGGGGCGGACTTGGTCTCTCCGGAAAAGCCAAGGTATCGTCTGGTCTATGTTCCTGTCGCAGAGGACCTGGGATCCCGTCATCTCGAGGTCAAGCTAGAAGGGTCAGCTGAACCACTCATTTCGATCGACCTGCTGCTCAAAGGGAGAACCCAGGAGATCAGCGAGTCAATCACCAAGGTAAAGTGAAATGATGGCCAAGACGAAGCGCTCCGAGAGTCCACGAGACCCCGTCGTCTACGAGTTGAGGTCGGTCAACCTGTCAAACTTGCCGGAGAAGGAGCAAGGGACAGTCCTCGACAGGTTCGCGTCCTTCCTCGACTCTCTCACCGAGCCGATAACCTTCCACATCGTCCAGGACGAGAGGGAGGTCGCGGCCGTCGGCGCCCTGTACCAGATCCCTTACAAGCGATTCTTCGTGGAGACCGCCTCCCAGGCGGACTCCCTCATCCTCATGCTCGGCACAAGGATGACACGCGTCCATGCGATTCCTTCAGTCAAGACGACAAGAGTCCAGCCGAAGTACATCATAGATTCCCAAGGCCGCTACGTCCAGACCTACTGCGTCACGCGGCTCGGAGGGGCGCTCGTTCCTGGCTTCCTGGCCGAACTGTACCCGGTCGCTTACTCCATCATGGTCGACGTCGAGCCCATCGACATCTACGAGGCCAAGCGGATAGCGAGGTCGTACGCCAAGTCGGTCGGATCGAGGCTCGTCCTGAGGCAGACCGAGGGGAGGTCGCTCGACCCCGAGGAGCAGGCAGAGTTCCAGAGGGCCTCGGGCGCTGCCCAGCTCATAGGGATGGGCAGGGAGAAGCTCTTCAGGACGCGAATTCGGATTATCCTGCGCGCGGCCAGCTACGAAGGGCTCATCGAGGCCAGAAAGAAGCTGAAGCAGGTCGTGGGCGGTATGGTCGGCCAGATCGACTCCCCCGCTTACCTTCAGCAGGCCCTTCTCACGGGGGTCGGCCCGAAGTACGCTACTGGGAGGTGGTTCTTCATCACGACATCGGGAGCCCTGGGCCTCTTCCCCTTCTGCGGGCTGGACGTGGTCGACCCCTCGGGCGTGTTTCTGGGCCAGAACCTGCAGACGGGGAACGGCATCCTCTACGACGTCTTCGAGAAAGAGAACCAAAATTTGTCCGTGATGGGGCAGAGTGGATTTGGCAAATCCACGTTCATCAAGACCTACCTGGGCAGGATGCTCAGCGAGAACAAGGACATGATGGTGTACCTTTTTGATGGCGTGACGAAACCGGAATATGCCGTCGGTCCAGACGGAAGGTACGAGACGTCGTTCGCGAGCATGACCGGATGCAGGGTACACCGCTTCGGCGAGAAGGGCGCCGGACTGGACCCGTTCGCGGTGTTCCCCGAGAAGAGGATGGCTGCGAACTTCCTCGCGAGCGTGGCGAAGGTCGAAGGCGACCAGGACCTCCTCGACGACCTCTACTTGACCTCGCAGAGGGCCTCCAGCGTCGGCGAATTGGTCGAGCTCGCCCCAGCGGACCTGAAGAAGCGCCTGCAGGCCAACCTCCCTCCCTACCGCTTCCTCTTCGAGGGAGAGATGGAGATATTCCCGAGGATGGTCTTCGTCCTATACGACCTCCCGCCAGGGGAGATCAGGGACGCCGCGGCCTTCCTCGCGCTCTCCGCCGTCTGGCGAAAGATCCAGGACAGGGCCATCCCCGAGGAGACGAGGAAGGCGATTGTGATCGACGAGGGCTGGTCGCTGGTGGAGATCAACCCGAGGACGGGCAGGCCCTACTTCCCCCTGGCCGTCGAGTACGTCCCCGAGATAGCCCGGACAGGGAGGCACTACAAGACGGCGTTTGTGATCGCAACTCAATTAGTGTCAGACCTGATGGGGCGGGGAGGCTCGACCGGCCCCGGGAGGGTGATCATCGAGAGCTGCTCGACGAAGATAGTGCTGAAGCAGGACCAGGCCGCGACGCAGGTCCTGAAGGAGGCGTTCAACCTAAGCGACGGCGAGGAGAAGTTCATCGTCAACGCAAAGATAGGTCAGGGAATCCTGGTGACGCAGGAGGGAAGAATTCCTTTCTATAACTTGCTCAGCGACGAGGAGCGGAGGCTTTTCACCGCCAAATCCAAGAATGTTACCTGCTGATTCAGATTCTACTCGGCGAGGCGCAATGGATCCTTTATGCACGGCAACCCACGCTTCCCTCGGCACTCGAGGTTTGTTCCATCGGGTTCAATAGCCACCGGCCTCCACCGATCCTGATGGACGATGGGAAGAGCAGGTGCAGGTTTGTTCCTTGCAGTCCTGCTGGTGGCTGCCCTGGGCGCGGGCTATCTGGCCGTGAGCTCGGGGCGGCAGGCTAGCACATCGACGTCGACTGCGACACTAACAGTCGGCAACATCTCCACCACGAACTCTAGCACGTCCGGCGGTGCCGCCCAAACTACCTACTCAGCCTCAAATCCGACCCTTGGAATACGTCTCACCATCTCGCTCAATGCTTCGACCATCCCTGCCGGAGGAGCGGTCAACTACTCGGCTAGTGTGTACAACACACGACCCTCGGAGAATAATGTCTCTTCTGCTAGCAACTGGGCGATACCAGGTCTGATAGTTACAGCTGCCGGCCCCACTGACTCCCCGATCGCGTACGCCGTAATGCCGGGCTACTACGTTTCTGGCAACATCTCAAAGGCGCCGAGCATCGACTACGGCATGTGCTGCACGACGGTCATGGGTGGAATCACGACCTACTCATTTCAGGCGATGAGCGACAAAGCATCTGTCTTCGGCATCGGGAACTGCAACCCATGCTTTACGAAACCTGTTAGCACCTGGAGATTGTTGAGCGAGTATTTTACCGGAGTAGGTATCGGAGCCCACGGGGTGAGCTTTGCTGCCGGTGTATACACCGTTGTTGCCGAGGACGAATGGGGCGACGTTGCACTTGCCTCCTTCACGGTTCATTAGTTAGGTTGGCTCGAGAGCCAATCTCAAACCACAGTAGGCTCCTGCTTGGCGGCCGCGTTTACTTCCCTTCCCGAATACTATTCCGACGAGATTATCGGGCGACCAAACTAGCACGGAACTCGTCCGTATAGTTCAAGCTCCCTGCGCTGTCCGACCGGGCGGTAATGAGGACCACGAAGTGGTAGGCACCGGGTTGGTACGGATCCGGAACGGACACCCGGAAACCGATGGTCGTATTCCCAGCGGGGATGGTGAAGAGGGTCTGCATCTGCACGCCTTGCACGCCTTGCGGTGGCTGCAACGTCAGATACACAGGAAATCTCTCGGATCCCACGATGGCGGTGAAGCTAGTCCCGCTTGGGACCGTCGAGCTCCCGTTGCCGTTGGTATCGATGACCATTGTCATGGAGAGCTGTCCCGTCGCGTCTAGGGTGAAGGCGAATTCAGCCGTCGAGTTTGAACCGGGGGCTGACGGAGCGACCTCTACGCACGTGGCTTTTCCTCCGACGAACGTGAACGGCGGCGCACTGATGTATCCGCCCAGCGGGTTCGGCGGCAACGGGCCTGGAGGGGCGCAGTTCGAGGAGCTGAGGCTTGATGCAGTCGAGCTAGTGACCGTGCTGGTCACGCTTATGGTGCGGGTTGGTCCTGTAAATTCGTAAAGTGCGACCGACCCGAGGGCCACGGCCAGCACCACGAACAGCCCCAGCCGCGCCGTCCTGACGTTCAACGCGATCTACTCTCATAGTCCTTGGATGCCCTTGAACCTTTGGATGCTTTGTTCGACTCTCCGGCGGAGGCGCAATGAAGCTCATCATGCTGAACCATTCAAGGTTGAACACTGAACCTTCGTGAGATTCTCCCCAGGAAGTGGAGCCCGACGTCTAGGATTCAGGTTAGGAGGTATCACGGGAAGCTGAAGTGCGCCGTTATGATAGTCGCTTCGGGAAATGTGCTCGCTTGGCTGCTCGTTGTCCACTGGAAGGTGAAGGTCACCCCAACGGTCCCCGACTGCACGAGCTTGTAGTCGAAGCCGGTGCTACAACCGGAGCTAAACAAGGTGTAGTTCTGACCCCCTTCGAGAGGGAAGACGGTGGACGTGCCGGCACACCCCACCGAAGGGACCACCTGGAGGTACTGAGAGAAGTTTCCATAGGGGAAGACATCGAGGCCCCCCGCGCCCGAGGCGATGTAGATCGGGGTGCTACCGGTGTTCTCGAAGTTCACGGCGAACGAGACGTATGTTTGGCCGTTGACGGCCCCGCAGTTCTTGCATACGGATTCCGTTGCTTGGACGTAGTTCACTTTCACCTGGCTGCTCGCGTTGGTCCCGCTGCTCCCGTAGTAGAAGGACCCACATGTTGTGTCCGTCGGGCAAGGAATGCACGTGGCGTCCCCGTACTTGTCCAAGGGGCACCCGCTGCCCATGCTCGTGGTGGACGGGTCGGACCAGACAAGGGTTCTCGGCGGTGCGAGCCATGTTGACGGACACTGCGCGCGGGCCACTTGGAAGCCACACCCTATCTGATCGTTTGAGACGAACACGGTGATGTTGTAGGTACGCCCAGCAGGCGCCATGAAGGGCGGCATCACGTCGTCGGTATACACGTAGCAGCGGGTGAGTCCTGTCGGGAAGATGCCACAGCCGTTTGAAAGAAGATACCCTTCAACGTTAGTGATACTCTGGCCGGTCACTGCGTCCTGAACAAGTAGAGTGACCGTTGCCTGATAAGAAAATGAGCCTGAACAATAGCTGACGCCCATGCTACTATTTCCGACGCCATTATTCACATTGTTTATGTAAATGGTCGTGGTGCAATCTTTCACTATGGTCGTTGTATTACCTTGGATGATGGTCGTAGCCGATGAGGTGACGTTCGTCGCCTGACCGGCGACAGCGACCGTCGCATCGATGCAGAGATCGGCCCCCGCATAGTTGTCACAAATGACCGGGGAGTTCGGTGCCCATACCAACGGGTACTGTTGACCGCCTGATGACTGAGCGGCGGTTGACGACGGAGTGGTTGTTGAGCCACTGCTGGTGGAAGAGACTAACGACGAGCCGAGAGAAGAACTTGACGAATGGTAACTAGTATTTGCGGGGGATATCGAATTGCTAGTCCCCTGCTGCGATGAAATGAGAGCCGCGGTTATCACGACTAGTCCCACTGTCATGGCGGAAAGAACCAGAGAGAGCTTCCGCCCCGCAAGCGCGGTCCTCTTCTGGCCGACTTCGAACCTCATTGCCACTTGTCGCGAAAGAGCGATTGGAGATACTTACAGGTTGTGCATTAATGCTCTAAGCATATCCAAGCCAGAGTCGAGGTCGCACACCCAGCGGAGACGCAATGAAGCTCATGCATCGCTGAAATATTCAAGGTTGATCGCTGAACCTTCGCGAGACCTTCCCCAAGAAATAGAGGCCCACTACGAGGAACCCAAAGAACGTCATCAGGAAGTATTCCTCGTCCGGCGGCGGAGGTATGTGAGCGACGTTATCGTAGATTTGGAAGATACTGCTCACTCCCCAGGAGTTGGTAATCCCGAACTGGTACGTCCCGTTCACGCTTAACGGGAATGACAGCTCGTAGAATCCGTAGTATCCAGGAGGAGAGGGTGGCTCCGTGTTTGGGGTCAACGAGTCGTTAACGATCAAAGTCCCGCTCGGGTCCTTCACCCAGAGGCTCATCGCTCCTCCAGTCTGAGGCCCTATCATCGCGAGGGCCTGAAAGCTCGTTTGTTGCCTCTGCACATTCACCAGGTTCCCGCCCCCTCCGTCGAGATTCGCGTAGGTCGTGCTGTTAGCACCAAAGAGGAATCCGTAAGTCTCGCTCAGGTTCCCGGGCTCGTAGGATACTGGTGACACGAACGACGGAGTGGTGCCGTTCCCATAGTCCCACGCCACGAACGGGTTGGGCGACGTGAAGCTGTAGTTCAGGGGAAGCGCAATCAGCTGTCTCTCCTGGTCCAGGTAGTAGCCGTTCACATCGGCGAAAGGTAGCTGCGGAATCAGCGTGCGGTTGATCTGGAACGACGAGAACGCGACCGGCACGGAGTAGGAGTAGCTGCCCGCCTGTCCCTGCACCGAGATGTAGAGGGTGGGCATCTGCGTCTCGTTCAGCGTCGCCAGGTTGGTGTCGTTGAGGAGGAAGACCCACCTGCCCCCCGTGGAGCTCACGGGCCTCAGGTTCATCACGGTGGAATAGGCGGGAAAGAGGTCATCCTGAAAGTCGTGGACCACCTCCGGGTACTGTCCGAACGTCTCGTTCAGCGACGCGAGCAGGTGCGGGTCGAGGGGGTCCGGCGTGACCAGGGTCATGTTAACCGATGTTGAAGGGTCGAGGCCCGAGGGGCCGTAGGTGAACACGGTGAGGTAGCCGCTGTAGTAGGCGGGCTGGTAGAGGTAGGACGTGTTGAAGAGCCCGTAGTCGCCTCCGGCGAAGTCCTTGGAGACGGCCAGCTCGGTGACGTTGAAGTATTCGAGCCCCTGCCCAGTGTAGGCCTGAATCTTCCCGACCTCTGAGGTAAAGTAGAACTTCACGACCCTCTGCGCGAACGTGAGGACTGGGTAGGTCGTGTTGGTGGTCCGCGTGCCCAGGCTATCGGAGGTCTGGTTCCAGAACGAGAGGCCCTGGCCGATATCGCCCGAGGTGAGGTTTGCGTTCACGCCCCAAGCGACAGTCGTGAAGTTGAACGAGTTGATCAGGGCCCTTTCGCGGGTGTCGTTCACGGTGATGATGGGCGCGGTGTTCGCGTCTCCCCCGTACGAATAGCCGGGGTCGTTCCCGTCGTACCGGACGAGCGTGACGAAGGGCCTCTCGTAGGCGCTCGCGTTCCTCGAGTTGTACTCCATGTACGTGAAGTAGGTGAAGTAGGGGGCATAGTTGACGACGGCGAACGGCTGTGCCTGTGTCTTGGAGCCGAGCAGAGTGCCCTGGAAGTTGAACGCCTTCGCTGTAATAGAAATCTTCGACGTTCCCGTGCGATTGGCCACCGTGAATAGAAAGTATCCCGTGGAGCTGGAGTTCTGATAGGCGGTGAGCTTGACGAAGCTGGGGTCGAACTGGGGCTCGACGACGACGGTGATGTCGGGGCGCTGTTGCATGAACAGGAAGCTGTAGGTGTAGTTGACGAAGAACTCGTCGTCGTGAAAGAACGAGCCGTCGGGATTGCGGAGGACCTGGCCACCGGAGTTCGTGACGTTGCTCAGCTCGGTCTGGAACGTCAGCACGAACGCGCGGGTTTCCACCGACTGGCTGGTCGAGAGCGATGAGTAGTGGGTGACCGTGGAGTTGCCCACCACCTCGGTGACGGTGAAGTTGGCCGTGATCGTGACCGAGTAGGTCCCGGTGACGTTTCCGACATCCTGGAACAACCCGCCCTCGAGCGCGACGAGGACGGCGCCGTCATAAGACCAGGAGAGCGAGTAGGAGTGTGTGTTCGGACCGAGCGAGACCGAAGGGGTCACGACGAACTCGTCGCCCAGATAGAGCGAGAGGTCGGGATTCGAGCGCACGTAGCTGATGGACGAGGAGATGCAGTTGCCGTAGCCGTCGCACGGATCACTTGGGACAGGCGAGGCCGCAGGATGGATAATGAGCGGTAGGGCGGAGAGGACGAGGAAAGCCAAGGCGAGGGACTCGAGTTTCACTGCTTCTTCGAGTATGTTGGCTGGAGCGGGCTAAAACGACAGTCGCAATGATTCTTTCACCTTGTCTGCACGGGCCAGACTAGGTGGCCATCCTATCCGACAGAAGGTGGTGGAGGCCACTGACCGGTGCCGCTCCAGACCGTTAGGAAGAAGGAGAATTGGCCGCCCGCAGCTAGGATATCAGATGGCACTTCGTTCAGATTTATCAAGTAGGTTCCTTGTGGCGCGTTGTTATCTACCGTCAGGAAAATCGTCCGCGTCGCGTTACCGGCTCCTGCGGGCGTGAGAGTGCTGCTGCTGAATCTTGCGGACACGCCGGGAGGAAGTCCGTCTGGCGAGAGGTCTTGGAGGCCGGGGAGAGGGTTCGAGAAGGTTAGGTTTGCCACGAAGTAATTTTCAAAGTTCTCCGAGAAGGTCAACTGAATCGATCCGGTCGACCCGGGCCTGGCAATGAGGACGCCAGGAACCTCTACCGGAACTGAATGCGGGAGTCCCACCGCGCTCACGTTCATTTGGAAGGTCTCCTGGGAGACGGTGAGGTTCTGAGCAGAACGTGGGACCAGGGAGGCGCTGACATAAGGCGGTCCAGGACTACTTGGAACGTAGTCCACGGTCGTCAGCGAGAGAAGTTCGCCGCTCTGGGCATCCACCGCGAATGTCCCTCCTGAGCCCCCGATTCCGGAGGTGTCATATAGGGTAATCACCCAGCAGAGCCTCTCTTGTCCGGATAGAGACGCGTTGAACAGGTTCTGGGAGAATCCAATGGACGAAGGTCCAAGTTCGATTATCCTAGGCTCGATGCTCGACACGCTTCCGTTCTTGATGAGAGCGGAGGACAAGAACAGGCTTGGGACAGGACTGAGCGCTCGGACGTAACTCAACGCCTGAGAGGCATTCACATGCAGTGTGTAATTGCCTGCTACCGGCTCCGTGGTCGGGGCGCTCTCTGACCGGAGAATTGAGCCAGTGAATGCGTCAATGGCCACATACTTAGAGTCCGCCTCGATGCCCCCTTCTCCATAGAGCCAGTAGCCGTGATATACCTGGGTGAACCAGAGGTTCCAGGTTGCTGGGGACGAGATTGTGCCGTTGATGATTGCCCCCTGGTCGAACTCCGCTTCCGCCAAACTGTAATTCGCCGGGTCCAGAGCTGCATAACTTTCCGCGAGGTGTGTTGCCTGCGTAAGGTTCATGACTGGCACCGACTCTACTTGGCCGAAGTCGAGAGCGAAATGCGGAATCCAGTAGTAAGCGGTGAAGTTCGACTCTCCGGGAGAGTATTCGGAATTGCCATTGTTGCCGTTGTAGAATATCTTCGGATAGCCAAGCTGAGAGTAGACCGCCGCCGACGCGCCGAGGAGACCGTCTCCAGAGGTGCCTCCGCTGCTGCTCTGGCTAGTCCCGGTCGAAGTCTTGGTTTCGACATTAGGATTTGAGGAGAAGTAGTTGGAGGCCAGGAGATAGAGAACCAAGGTGCAAATCACCACCCCCGCAAAAACCACCGAGGCGCGCTTTCTCATCCTCGGACACGAACGAAGAAAACCTTCTGCCATCGTAAATAGATTTGTCCGAACGACCTATCCTCGAAAGGACAGGGTTGTCGATCAAGGCCAGAGGAGAAATCCACCATGAGTGTCCTATCACTTCCTGGCTTGAATGGAAACCCAGAGTACAAGTTGGTCGATTTCGACCGCGCGGATGAGCTAACAAAATCGTCAGAAGTTTTCGTCTTTTTATCTTTGCTATACTATCATCGCGTTGCCTGCACGCGGGAACGGCCACAAACGCACCCACGGCATAGAGTTCCACCGCCTCATGGGACGGTGGATCTGCGGATGCGGCTGGAGAAGCGCGAGGATAGGCTCGCGAAGACCTCGACGGAATAAGAGGAGATTGAAGGAAGACAAAGGCGAATTAGCATTTTTGGGCCTGCGGCACGAATGCTGTGATCAAGGAACTAAGCAACACACGGATCAAGGCTCCTACGCTTCCCGCTCTTGGGTAGGGATAGTTCGCTAGCTGCTCCGCGATTCGGTTTAGGTTCGTCACCTTCAAAAGTGACCACGGGCTCCGGCGCACCAATGAAAAGGGAAGGTCTACCACGGAGCACCCTCGCACTCCTAGTGACAATCGTTCTTGTCGTGTCAGTTATCGCCCTCATCGCCGCTTCCATGCAGCAGGCAGCGGCACCTACCAGCACGAAGAGCACGACAGCTTCGACGCCCCAGGGGAGCGAAACGACCTCGACCTCACAAACCTCGACCTCTTCCTCGGTTTCAACGACCGCACAGACCTCGACCTCTTCCTCGGTTTCGAGGGTTTCGAGGGTCGCCGACATCCAAATCACCTACGCGGCAAACGTCTCTAGCTCTGTAACGACGCCCACCGGGACAAACACCACCATGTCCTCCGCCTGCAGTCCCGGGGACAGTGCGACGACGGAGTTGCAGGTCGTGTCAGACACCACGGGGATGCCAGTTTCGCAAGGCGCGGCCGCCGTCAGCGCCGTGTATCAGTATGGCTGCTACGCCATAGACTTCCAAGCGCACGAGACGCTCTACTTTGACAGAGTCAGCGAAGGGTCGTCGGGATGGTTCGAGCTTCCCAAAACCCCCGGAGGCTTCAATTTCACGGTGGGCTACGCCGCCCACACATACTTGTTCCCAGGGGCAGGGGGCTCATACCCAGATACGACCACGTGCGTCACGCTCGCCGTGCCGTCCGGCGTGGTCACTCTTGCTCGCTATCAATTCTCGAGCTATGACTGCGCGGGGAATCTCGGAGGGTGGGCGGCGAACGCTACTTACCGGTGCTTTGGGGAGGTCTCCTTGCGCGTGCTTTCAGACTCGGACTCAACCCCCGCCGCGGGGGCCGTCGTGACGACGGCCTACGACTTCCCGTTAACGTGCGTCGGGGTCATCGTATACGCGTCGGATCTCAGCGGGGAGGCATTCAAGAGCTTCACAACGACCACGAGCACAGAGTGGTATGCCTTCGGGGACGCCAGCAATTCTTTCTCCGTCATATATGATGGTCAAGCCTACAACGTGACGGCGAGCCAGAGGGCGGCATCCACCTGCGTGACGCTGCATGTCCCTTCGGGAGCGGTCGATACGGCCTATGGGACAAGTTGCGCAACGACCGGGTCCTCTACCTCAACGACTCCGGAGTCATCAACGACCAGCACGTCAACGACGACGGCGACGGAAAGCTCGTCGACGACCTTCCTATCGACCTCTTCTTCGAGTACGGGGTTATCGACCAGCTCCAGTCCCTCGATAGTAGCTGCTGAGGTCGCGAATGTCACTCTCACTCCGTGGCCCGGTCAAATCGCTGTGAATCCAGTCACAGGCAAGGTGTACGTCTCCGACCTTTTCGCCAATACCTTGACCGTTCTCAACGCCTCCAACAGGGCAGTCATTCGCACCATCACTCTCCCTGGGACGCCAGGCTTCGGGATCATGGTTGATACGAACACGGACATGGTTTATGTGCCGGTATCGGGCTGCACGAATCTCCCCCAGGTGAGCAACAGTTGCAATTCGCCAGGCGGCGAGCAGTTGCAGGGAGGCATCGTCACGATAGACGGAAGCAACGATACTATAGGGGGAGAATTCCCAATCGATATCCAACGGCTCGCCATCGACCCGACGAGGCAAGTCCTCTATGGCCTCTCTACCGAATTTGTCAGCACGGTGGGACCTGTCTATCTGCTTGCTTTCGACGAGAATTCTGGCACTCTCCTTTCGGCATTCCCGTTGCCCTTGGGTGTAACACCTCTTGATATGGCGGTGAACTCGCAGTCGAACATGGTCTATCTGAGCGCTTGCGGTCAGATGTCACTTGCCTGCGGAAATGCGGAAGTCCTCGCCATTAATGAGACGAGTCATTTGGCTCAGTGGACTGCGCCGCTTGGTTACGTTGCAATAAACTTCCCACTGGCTTTCGACTCCACCAACCACTCGGTGTATGTGATGGGTGAGACGGGTGGGACTATGACTTTGAAAGCCATCGACGGACTCACGGGCAACACGCTCTATTCTGCTCCTCTTGGTTCATCGTGTGCAGGTGCGGGAGGCGGTGGCATGGTAGTAGACAAAACGTCGAATAGGTTGTATGTTGTCTCTGACAGCGAGAACTTTCTCTTGGTCATTGACGGGGGCACCGGCACCCTCGTCGGCACGTTCAACACCCCTCAGAGCGGGGGCGAATATAACATCGGGCTGAATCCAGCCACCCACGAAGTATACCTCACCTTGGAGTCCTCCTCACGCCCCAATACTGGATACTTTGTAGTGCTTTCCGGTGAGGGTTTGAATCGCATTAGCCAGGTCGAGCCGGGATTCCTGCAGCGAGGCACTTGCCTTCCATAAGATGAGGCCGATGGCGGGCAAAGCAAGTTTTGGAGTAGCAGTCAGCTGGCGATCAGGCCGCCTATTTCAGGCGCTATGGTGCAAGTCCCAGATATGGCTCACTGTGGGCCACAAGTCTCGACGGGAGTTATGGCTCACTGTGGGCCACAACTTTCTGGGCAACGTTGGATGCGCCTCCGAGGATGTTCAGTTTTGCAGAGAGTTGAAGCAGGCCTCTATTTCGAAGTGCCGACGGTCCTGCGAACCCAGTGCTCCCTGAGCCGTCTCACGTATGCCTGCAGCTCCTCCTCCGTCCAGCTCCCAATCCCGCAGACGTCAAATACGGACAGGTCGGGATAGTGAACGAAGATCCCTCGTGGCATCCCCCCGGTGATCTGGTGCTCCGTCGCCTCAAGGAACGGGTCGGTGAATAGATATTTCGCCCTCGCCGTAGACTTTCTTATCACGCCGGCGTCGAGGAGGGCGCGTAGTGTCTTGGTAACGAGCCGCTTGTTTATTGGCAGACCGTAGACGCTTTCCGAGTCGAAATAGACGCCCTGGGTGAACATCTCGAGCGCTATGATCGCGACCAAGGCCTCCCGCTTGAGCTTCGGCAGGGCAGGCTCACCGATTTGATTTTCCCGCGGCGAGCTGCAACTGACCGGCGACCTTGCCGTCCACTATCCTCTGCCAGGCGTTCTCTCCGAAGTCGAAACGCAAGTCGGCAGCCTCCACCCTATGCTCCGGCTCCCTGAACTTCTCGGAGGTGGCCGATAAGAGGGCATACGTCTTGCCTTCCAGGTGCCTGGCGAAGACGTAGAACTCGTGCCCGCACTGGGAGCAACGGAAAGCGACAGTCAAGATGGCGTCCGCCACCTTTGTCTCCTTCTCGCCTTCGGGATGCTGGGACAGATGGGTCACGTCGATCTCCCCCTCGATTCTGAGCATGTTCCCTCCGCCGCACCGAGGGCAATCCGCGACGACGACGCTTTCTTCGTGGACCTCGAGCTGCTGGACCGCGGACGCGTTCCCGCGCTCCTCTTCGACCTCCTGTTTCGGCTCAGGCTTGGGTTCTTCCTTCTTGTAGTCCGGGAAGATCTTGGGGAACCAGTCCAGGTGGTAGGCGGCGTCCCGGCCCTTCTCCGCAAACTCGACATCGTCCACGCCGAAGCCCGCCGCCGAGGCCGCGGTGGTGTAGAACTCCTTCTCACCCTCGACGGCGCAGAGCGACTCGAGCTGCGACAGCCTGAACTTTGTGCGAGAGGCCCGTTCCACGTCGTACAGCTTCTTGAGCCTCTCCTCCCCGAGTTTGTCGGCGACCCTGAAGAGCCGCTTCAGGCCGCCCTCCAGCTCTTCCGGGTTCACCGAGTCCCTGATCTTGAGGAGGCCGGACGCCTGCTCCAAAATCGAGAGCCCCTGCCGCTCGCCCTTCCCCTCCTCGTTCTCGGCCCGGGCCCTCACGAACATCTGCAGGTCCGAAAGGCCCTTGTCTAGGTACGCGTTGTAGACTCCGAACCTCTCGTCCTTGGTCTCCTCATGGAGCATCTTCAGGGCCAGGAAGCGCCTGACGCCGACGTAGACGTAGTACCCCTCGCCACCGGGCTTCCTGACGACCCTGCCCGGGTTCAGCTGGCCGTTGGGCGCGTTCTCGTCGGCGGAGGACATTATCGAGTCGGCGAGAGAGGCGACGTCGTAGCTGAACCTGAAAGTGAGTCTCGGGTGCGGCTCAATCCTGGCGAGCGGGATTACAAGTACCTGAGCGGGCACCTAGACTCACGCCCTCCAGTTTGCCAGCTCGGTCTTCACGATGAGCGACCTCATCGCAGAGGGCTTGAGGCGGTACTTCCGGACGATCAGGTCACTCAGGGCCATAGGCACCATCCTCGCGCAGGCCTCCACAAGCGCTTCCTCCGCCAGCTTCTTCGGAGACCGTCCGTACCCGTTCGCAGTCTTCAGCAAGTACCTCCTGGCGTACTCCGCGCCAACCTTCTGCAGGAGCCCGGACTCCCTAAGCAGCCTCTCGGTGAGCGGGAGCTTCGAGATGGAGTACCTTCGGAGCGCGCCCGCCAGCTCGACCCTGTCGCCTCCAGGGCCTCGAAGGCCTCCGCAGAGCCTGGCCTTCTCGATCACCTTGAAGAGCTCGAAATTCCTGTCGTCCGCCTGGACCACGAACTCCGACGGGCCCAGCGGCCTCACCCTCTTCCCGTCATACCCCCTTCTCGTCAGCCGCGCGTCCGTCAGCGCAACGATGGCGTCGCCGTCGGAGACGAAGAGCGGAATCCTCAGCCTCCTATAGAGCCCGCAGGCGTGGGACTTTGTGGGCCTTTTCCTGCCGTTGACGATGACTGTCACGTCTCCGGAAGCGGGATAGACCTCCACGACAAGGTCTCTCAGCCGGCCGACGCCCGGGTGCACCCTCGAGATGCAGACGCTTATCGCCGTCAGGTTCCTGCCGAGCCTCAGGAACTCCTCCGCCACGGAAGCGATGGCGGCCTTCGTCGGCCCCAGATCGTCTAGGATCTTGACCGCCAGTCTCTCCGCGTTCTGCTTCACCACAGCCTTCAGCTCGGGGGAGGCGCTGAACTGGTCCACCAAGCGCTCGATATGCCTCCTGAGAGGGGCCATCCCCTCCTCCTGCTGCATCGAGAGGGCGTAGGAGCCGTGGGCATGGGCGCCCACCTGCCTGCCCAGCACCCTCGAGAGCTCGCCCCTGCCTAGCGGGGCCGCTCCGACCGGGCTGGCCCCGTCAGAGAACCCCGTCCCGCAGCTTCGACAGATTCCGTCTTCAAGGGGCGAGCCACACTCCTCGCAGAGGTCGAGCTCTCCATGGTGGGCGACGCCCATGCTGGAGAAGAGTTCAACCGCTTTTAACGGGACATTGAACCGAAGGCTTACTTCGCTCAAGGAGAGCCCAAAAGCCAAATGATGCCTTTATTCGTGCCTGCGACGATTTTCGCGATTCCTTATGCAAAATGGTCAACTGGATCTTCGCTCGACTAGGTTGCGGGCTCGAGACCTTCGCTGGTCGCGGAATTTAGTCAACCCAAGTGAATGAGGTTTGTGCCTTTGGCTGAAGGGTAAGGAAATCACATATAATGAAATTACTTTCTTTATGCTTTTAAACGAGGACGTGCGTTTCCTTTGCAATGACCCTCGATCAGAAGGTTCGGTTCGGCATCATGGCAGTCTCAGGTGCGGCAGTCGTCGCGAATTTGATGGGCGTCCATCTGTCGCCGCTAGAGATCATTGGAGGTTCGGGCTCAAACTAGCAGGCCCGGGAGAGGCTGGCTACGTATGCCAAGCCTCTAGATTCGAATCTCCAATCGTCGCTGCCATAACTTCGTTCTCTATTCTTTGCCGGGGAAAGCGTAGCCCGATACCCCCTTCTCGATAGCATCCAAGATCAAATCGCCCATGTAGAACCAGCCGCCCCGGGACTCGTCGAAGAGATGGGGATGAAGGGCCTGGACGGAGGAGGACTGCTGGTCGGCCATCATTACTCGCACCTTGTCCTGCAGCCGCGATGTGATCTTGCCGAGGAAGTCGAAGTAGTCGACAAGCTCGTTGCCCGGAACCAGCGTCTCTGCGTTGACGTCTCCGACGTTGGTCCCGATCTGTTCTCCCCACAGGAAGGGTATCGAGTGGAGCTGGGCGCGGAAGTCCAACATTTCAACGGGAGAGAGGTCTCTGGCTACCACGTTTATCGCCGCGCTGGAGTGCCTCCGCAGAATCAGCCCGGTCTTGGGGTCGAGATGGGTCCCCAGCCATCTTAGGTACCAGCCCTTGTAGAGCCCGCGGGCTGTGACGTGCTCCCGCATGTGGTAGGCGAGTGTCTCTGGCGGCATCTTCATCTTGGCCGCCAGGCTGGCCATGCTCGCCTGCGGGTCCATCTGCTGGAGCTTGATGATCTCGAGGTCGGTGCGGTCAAGCTCGACGGGCTCTGATGGCGCCTCCACCTCGATGGCAGGCCGCTTCCTTCCTGTCACCTCCCAGTCAAAGTCCCACGCGTTCCTCTCGATGTCGTACTTCTCGATCCACATGGGGGTGTGCACCAGCTGGTCCGCATGGTACCTTTCGATCACCCTGCACAGCCCGATCCGCTCGAGCTTCTCGTAGAACTCCTCTAGTTGAGGGTGAAGCGACGGGGGAGCCAGGTGCCCGATGAACCTGTAGTTGTCGGGGATGACCCTATAGATGGACGAGGAGTAGATGTTCTCCCAAAGCCCGGCGAACGGTCCCCGCGGGGGGTCGAAGAGCCTGTCGACTTCTCGAGGGAATTTCACCAGGAACTGGATGTAGGAAAGGCCCAGCTTCCCGCGGTCAATCTCTCTCTGCACCCTGATGCGCCTCTTGAGTATGTGCTCTTTGTACAGGTAGCGGACCGTCTCCCTCGGGATCCCAGTGAGGTTTGAGATTTCAGTGACGTCAGGGCCTATCCTCTGCATGTAATCGAGGATAACCAGCTCACGCTGCATTCTCCCCGCGGCGCCTGATTTCTTGACAGGCGAGACCTCTTCTCCCCCTTCTCCAACCACCATGTCCTATGTCCCCCCGCCCGATCGGACGTTCATGATGAGATTCTGGAACCTGGCAATGACGTCGGCCGAGTTCAACCGCCACTTCCCTGCCTCCCAATCGAACAGCTTGTACGCGATCGTGAAGCTGAGCGCGTTTGACTGGTCTACCATGAGCACCTTGAGCTGGGCTTCCGCCCTTCGCGAGAACGCACCAAGGTAGTCGATGAACTCCGCGTAGTAGTTCGGAGGCACGTAGACCTCCGCGTAGTAACCGGGATTCGAGGACTCGCTCCACAGGAATGGTGTGCTGTTGAGGAGCGACATCAGCTCCGCCCTTTCACCCTCCGTCGCGTCTTTGAGGATGACCGCTGACTCGATGTACCTGTGCTTCTTCGTCAACGCTTTCTCGCGCTTGAAATCGTACCTCGACCCCGGCCACAGGATGCGGTAGCCCTTGATCAGGCCCCTCTCCAGGACGTGGTCGGCGTAGTGCCGGTGGACCACCTTGTATGCGATGCCCACGTTCTTCGCAATCGTCACCAGCGTGCGCCTTGCGTCGGCGTCGAGCTCCTTCAGGATCAGCAGGTCGGTCCTGTCGTACGGCTCGACCGCGGACTTTTCGCTCGGGACGAGGTTGGGGCCCATCACGTCCAGCTTCGGCCAGTCGTAGGTCCAGGACCCAGTCTCAAAGTCGTAGTATTCCGGCTTCATCGGGGCGTTTCTCATCTCCTCGAACTGGTTGATCTCGAGCTCAGCGAAGAGGCCCATCTGCTGGAACGTCGAGTAGAGCTCCGCGCACTCGCCAGCGAGGCTGGCAGGGACGGCCACCTGGAGGATGTAGCTCCCATCGAAGACTAGCCGCTGGAACCCCTTCAGGTAGCAGAGGTCGCTCATGGCCATGAAGACAGCGGTGGCGTACGGGACGAACAGCGGCGCGAGCTTTACCAAAAGGACGAGCCGCGTGAAGCCAAGCCTGGAGTAGTTCAGGTTCGCCTGGATTGCGAACTCCTTTTCGATGATGTACTTGTGGTACCTGTACCTCACAGTTTCATTGAACTGGCCCACCTGCCGTGCCATCTCGTTGACATTGGGGCCGCATTCCATCAGGTGATTTGTCATCCTCACAAGGTCCTTGTGCAAGTTGTTCCGTTCGGAAGGGAAGTCCTCCCCTTCGGTGGGCAAGCCTCAAGGCTCCGTAAGGGTTCGACCCTATTTAAATAAATTCCCAAGATTCGACCACTAAATCTTGTGAAAAACGTGAATGTGGGGCGTCCTGGACGTTCTTCCTGCCTCCCGAGGTGCAAGAACTGTGACGATTCACCCGCTGGTCAAATCAATCAGGCTCCGACTCGTCAAGCGGCTCTTGTTGCCATTCGGAAAAGTCCCCGCCGAGCTTCTTGATGACCTTCAACTGCTTGAACAGCATCGCCAGCGTCATGCTCTGCAGCGGGTCGCAGAAGACTGCGAGGGATATGGCCCTCTCGTTGAGGTGCGCGGTCTGCATGAACTGGTCCCAGAGCTTCTTCTCGTCCGTCGTGAGGCCTTCTCTGACCTTGGCCAGGTCCCTGATGAGTTCGGCGTTAGCCTGATTTGATGTCGGAATTGTTCTGCCCACACAGGGAGACCGGCAAGCGCTATTTCTTCGCCGCAGAAATTTCTGGGCCTTTCTTCATGCAAAACCGGGTTACCTTTCGATTAGTTTAAAGGAAAGTTTCGACGCTTTTGCGCAGGATCGAAAGTTTCGCCCGCGTTAAGAGTGAACTCAGCATAACGCGACGTGGCAAGAAAGGAATCCAACGCGGGAAAATCGGGCGCCGGAGGACAAGCGCTCAAAAATTGATTGGCCCGACCCGTCAGACACTCCATACCGTGAGATCCAACTGCCAGTATTGTCGGAAGACCCTCTCAGCGCTTGGCTACCACTTCACCTGCCACGTGTGCGGGGCGACGTACTGCTACGTTCACTTGAGGAGGCACGACGGTGCGCATGCGCGTATGCCGTAGCACAGTAGCTCCAAGGAAGTCTTTCAACGTATGGCCGTTCCTGTCGAAGGTCATTCATCGAGGATTTCTAGCAGTTCGGTCGCTAGCCGTTCGCTGCGCTACAGGTGCCATTCGGATAGAACCTCACTATTCCACCGCTCGCGCCCGAGAAGTATACGGTCCCATTAGCGAGATCACCGCTTTCTTTGATGTTCGTACTGACAGGGTATATGCAGGGTGGGAACGCGGCTATAGTGCCGTTGGTGAAGACCTCCTTTCCCTGGTAGGGGTAGAGGGTCGCAATCACCCCGCTGGCGTTAAAGATGAACCTCGTTCCATTTGTGACTACGACAGTCCCATACCCGTATAGGCCCGATATAATGGCGCTTCCCGTCGTGTTCGCGTGGAGGTCAACCACGCTCCCATTCCTGAAATCTATCCTGCCGTCGCCGCTGACGAACATGGAAGGACCATTAACACATACGGTCGTCCCATTGACGATGATTTGGGACTGGTCAGGTGGGCGGAATTGGTCGGGCGAGGGGCACGGAAAGTATGTTTCGGTGGTGTTCCCGGTCGAAGTAGTCGCTGTCAAGCTCGTGACCGCCATTGTGCTCACCGTCTTCGTGATTGTTTGGGACTCCGCACCCGTCGTCGTTTGTCCTTGATGCTGAGACGTGCTAACTGCGAGGTAGCCTGCAGCGGCCCCTGCCGCGATTAGCAGACCGATGAATGCCACGGAGGCCGACCGGATCGCCGCTCTGCGATGCGCCATCTAGCAGTACGCCTCGTTTGTAATGACCACCTTCTCGATTAATAGCTTTGCCCGAACTGGCGCCAATATGCCCAGACCTCATGACGCTAATGCGAGAACGCCCGAAGTTCGCAGACGAACAAAGTCGAAGAATGTCTCACAACAGATAATAGCATCGGCTTGCTCATACTTCAGAACTTGGAATGAGAAGGAAGGAGGCAGGGTTCATCGCCGCGCAGGCGGCCATCTTTGTCGGCGTGATTGCGCTGGTCGCGTTGCCCGTGCAATCGGCCAACCAGATGCAACTCTCGACGTCTTCGACCAAGACGGTTGACCCAACTGATGGAATCCCTCGAAACGCGGCCGGGGGATGGGATATGGGCTTCGTCGGGTCGGACCCAAACCCGATAGGGTGCGACTACCAGCTTGGTTCGACCTCCGGCGAGGGGTATTCGCTGTCTGTCAACTCAGAGTATGACGCCGTGAAGGCAGGGGGTTTGGTATGCATTTCCATCGTCCTCATGAACGTGAACGGCGCCATAGTCACTTGGGGAAATTCAAGCGAGGTAGAAACCGGATTCAACGTGACAGATTCCTCCGGAAAGCTTGTGTTTCAGGATTCATGCATTCCGAGTGACGTACCGACGATCTACCCGGGCGCGAGGGATGCTCGGTTGATCTTCGGGTGCAGTGCTATTTGGGACACCAGCGTCGCCTCAGCACCAGGTGCGGTTCCAGCTCCTGGAACTTACGCCATAACCGCCTTCGCGAGCTATCCGGGTACGACTAGCCAGCCACCGGTTTTGGCTGTGACTACAAAATCGGTCGACTTTACCATCCTCCCCAGTCCTTCCGATTGAGAGTTCGATGGGGCGTATTCAATCCAAATCCTCCCGTCCTCTTGCGCTGAGCTTTAGTCCCCGCCCTGCGTCGGCCATCTCGATGGGGGGACGGAGCCTAGGCAGGCACGACTGCTCTCATCCGCGGGCGCTGCAGGTGCTTCTCCCGTTGTGATCCGTCTTCTTTCATTGCGTAGAATTCGTCAGGCTGATGATCCTGTAGCACACGACGTTAGAGGGGATTTGGGAGCTTACGCGATATTGGAGCTTGCTGATGAACCCGAACGCCCGCAATACGGGCATCCACTCGGAGACGGCGCTGTGCATCACGAGTTCGCCTGTATGGACTTAGGAACAGAAGTCCTCCCTAAAGTGCGAGAGGAGGTGGGCCGGCAAGTATGAACGCGTTTCCACCTAGTGTGAAGCAGTAGGATGGGAGGGCAGCATAGAACTGGCTGGGACCCTTTCCTCCGGGATTATTCCAAGCACAATTTGCCCATGCGGGTGCACCCGCAGTCGAGTTGTGGTAAGGATACCACACCGTGACGACGACGAAGGATGCTGAGTTGGTCGCGTTCATTCGCACCGTGCACCCCTGTGCAGTCGCGGCCTGGTCGAGGCAAGTGAACACGTAGGCATTACCGAAATTGGTGGAGAAACAAGCTCCCGAATAACCGCCATTGCAAAAGTTCGCGCCGGCCATGTAATTCGCGCTGCTGCTGTTCCACGGGAAGGAAGGAAGTCGAGTGTCCGTTGAGGAAAAGGTGATCGTTGTAGTGCTTACAGAAATGAGCGGATGCGAATTCATCGAACTCAGCGTCGATTCAAGCGACGAGATCGTCTGTCCTTGTCCGACCGACTTGGCCGTTGCCACAACGGAGTAAACGCTGAGGGTGGCCACAACTAGAATTGCAATCGCGACAAGCGCGAGCGCCTTTCTGCCGTTGGCCATCGTTCCTTCACAGCGCAAAACATCCTACCGATTCTATTAATGTTTAGTGTGATTCAGTGAAGGAGATGTGCGCCAGTGGAGGAGAAACGGGGGCAATTACCCAAACTTAGGTTGACCATTTCCAAGGTAACTGTTGAACCAATGCTGGTCGTGCATGATGGGGATATTATGTTGCCACTGTGGTCATATTCGAAGATTTCTGCGGTGAGCGAGGTCCCCGTGTTGAATTGTGCTTGAGTCCCGCCTCCATATTCTAGCGCTCCAAGACTAACTTTGGAGACTCGGCTCCGCTTGAGATGCGCTCTTCGCGTCTGAGGAGAGTCTTGCTTCGACATCTGACCCGGCAAGGATACAGAACCGGAAAAACGTCTCACAACAGATAATAGCATCGGCTCGCTCGTCCTTCAGAACTTGAGATGAGAAGGAAGGAGGCGGGGTTCATCGCCGCGCAGGCGGCCATCTTCGTCGGCGTCATTGCACTGGTCTCGCTTCCTCTGCAGTCCGCCAACGAGCAGCAGGCCTCGACGTCCTCAGCGCTAGCGGGACCTCCTGCATTCACCTCTGGGGTCTCGCCGCAGGGCCTCCAACTGGAGGTGACGCTGAATTCCAGCAGCATCCAGTCGCACGGAGCAATCAGCGCCAGGGTGGAGGTTTTGAACACGCTCAATCGAAACGTCACCCTCTCGGGGCTTGTGCAGAACCAGAACATCTTAGAATGGAGTGGAGACGACTACGTTTGCGACAGCCCCTCCACGATCGTGGGCTTCGCTCTCTTCCAGGGGCACTTTGCCGCCGGTAACATTTCGGCGGCTGGGCAACCACTGCAGCTTGCTCCGCCAGAAGTAATCTACGGGTGTCAGGGTGCCGGCGGTCCCGGGCAGGTCGGAGCGGTCACCTTCCTTCCCGAAGGGGACCAAGCCGTAGCTACTACTGACTTCCAAGGTATATACGAAGGATCCCAACCCGTGACGGTAAGTGTCAACGCTACGACAGGCGACTGCGGAGACAACCCGGAACTTGTGGGCTTCTGCACCGGGAAGGGGTTGAGCGGGTACTGGAACGACAGCATTCCAGCTCCAGGCGCCTTGAATTTCACCTCCCCAGCCTTCGTCTACTTCCCCCCGGGAGAGTACACGATAGTGGCCGCGGACGACTGGAACCAGTATGTCTACGCCACCTTCGTTGTGGAGCGCAGCACGTCAACGTCCTTGACCAGCACGTACGTCAACGGAAGTTCCGGACTGAGTCTCTATCTCGGGATAAACAGTACCGTACTAACTACTGGCCAGAATCTCTCAATCTCGATTTCCGAGTACAACTGGGCGAACACACCCCAGAACGTGTCCGCGGCTGCCCATTGGCCAATCTCGAACCTCACCCTGTATCCTTGCGGTCGGATAGGCTATCCGTTTGGGGTCGCCGTCCTCAGAGGAAATTACGAGGAGGGCAATCTGTCTTCGGGAACCACTCTTCAGATTGTCGAGGGCGGCTCGCAGTCATGTCCGTCTACTCCCAGTTCCAACAACTACTACTTCGAGACCCACAGCGACAAGGCAGCTCTCTCCGGAGACTGCACGCCCTCCTCCGTGTCTTGTGGGCAATCTTACTACATGTCTCAAACAATCGCGATTACGGGTTATTGGACGGGCGGGGTGCCAATTCCAATGGAGCCTTTGACGCCGTCGGTCCTACATCCACTGCAACCTGGAGAGTACACAGTGGTCGGGGGAGACGAGTGGGGGACCGAGGTTATACTTCACTTCGTCGTTCAAGGCTGAGGATAAGCATTCGGTGTCTGCACTCTTCGTCGGTAAACGCCACGAACTAGGTTCGCAAGAAATGGCGCACGCACGCGCATTCACGCAACCCCCGTCCGTCCCGTTTGACATCTTGAGGAACCGGCTGTTGAACGTCGCCAGCATCTCGTTCTTGCTCACCCGTCGTTAAAAGTCGGGCGAGCCCAGACATGCATGCAAGCCTCGAGGGACCTGGAGCCAGACGACGGACGGGCGCTCGTGAGTATCGTCGACCTCAAGAACCTTGCGCGAATCAAGCTCCCGTCTTCGAGCGCTCTGAGGGACCTCATCCTGTCCGAGCCCGACTACCTGCCGGACGAGGAGGTTCGGATCAAGGTGAGGATGTACTCTAGGCTCCTCTACCGCGAGCTTGACCGCGTCGGGCCGTGAAGCAGCGGGGCGCGAATCGGTCAGCGCGGCGGCAGCCTGACCACCGCCTCCCCCGAGGGGAGCGCCGACAGGTACTCCCACCCCTCCTCGATGAACCTCTTCACCTCCCCCATGGGCACGACCTTCTGCGTGTTCCCGTTGAGCCCGAGCTTCTGCTTGCTCTTCCTGTCAAGGAGCTCCCGCAGCTTCCCCTCCTCGAGCTCGCTCAGGTCCCCGAGCGCGTCGATCTCCCCGTCCGTCCAGTTCGACATCTTGAGGAAACGCCTGTTGAATATCGCGAGGGTCTCGTCCCTGCTGACCAGGCTCCGCTCCGGGAAGAACTGCAGCGTGCTGTACTCGTCGCGTATCTTCTTGGACATTTCCTTGTCGAAGCTCACCGTCGACCCCTCCACCCTCACCCCCGAGCCGAAGTACGGGTCCTGGCTCCCCGCGAGGAGGTGCCCGAAGAGGAACTCCGCCTCCTTCTCGTTCATCATCGAGCCGTCAGGCCTGCGCCTCCTCAGCGCCTCCTCGAACGACTTCCTCAGCGAGTGCGGGTGGACGTTCTTCCACTCCTTGAGGCCCGCGTTCCTGGCCGCGCACTTCACTATCCGGCTTACCTCCATCTTCGCGAACGGCTTGAGCTTCGCGACCTCCTGCGTCACGTGCGACGCCCCCGCGCTCGGGGCGAAGAGGATCTCCTCGTCGCCGATGGGCCCGAACCTCGCCTCCCTGCTCCTGAGGTAGGACCTAAGGGCCCCGCCCGCGATCGGGTCGAAGAAGGTGTAGTAGGGTATGTTGTTCTTGCAGGCCTTGTGGTGGATGCGCTTCATCTCGGGGTAGACGGGGACGAGGATCACCTCGGAGGAGAGGTCGTGCTTCACGTCCTTGTAGCGGAGAGCCTTCACCGTGCTCTCCCTGAGCCCGCTGGTGTACATGCAGAGGATCATCGCCCTGTCCCTCACGGACTTTGCCGAGTCCGCCATCGCGAGCACCTCGGCGGAGTTGGGGATGTACTCCAGCATCTTCCGGTAGCGGGCCGGCACCGGGTAGACCTCTATCTCGAGCTCCCTGGGCCCCCTGAACCCGTTCTTCTTGAAGTGCATCAGGAGACAGCTGCGCCGGTTCTTTATCGTCGTCTTGCTGAGCCCCTTCGAGAGCCCCGCGTCCAGGAAGGAGTGGACGAGCTCCTCGATCTCCTCCTTGGGGAGGGAGAGCAGCTGGTCCGGGTTCTTTCCAGCATGCTCGCAGAAGGCCTTCAGTATGGGGGCGTACCACTCGACGCTGGCGTAGCTGGGCGTGCCATATCCCCCGGACTTGCGCTGGAGATGGCGAAGCACGTTGTCGACGCTCGCGTAGCCCGACTTCCATCCGTCGATTCTCATCTCGACCAGGGCCTGGAGGACCATCTACTGCTCGCCTCCCCAGTATTGGATTTGGCTATAACGGGGTCGATTAGGTATCTCGGCGGCGGGGACGTAGCCTAGTTCACCATGCCGTCCTTTAGTGCGTTGAGATCGGTGTTCCTTCCTTGGTAAGGTGAGGAAACGGCCATCTAACAACCATTCACATGCGAGCCGAAGCATAAGGCTTTCATCGCCTTCGAACGCCGCGCTACTGAGACCTGATCGGCAGGGCAGCGGCGCGAGTCGGTCTAGGGCGCGACTTTTTTCGCAGGCGCCTTCTGAGACTTTACATACGCCACCAGTTCGTTGATGCTGATGGGCTTCCGAAGCAGCCTATCTACCTTCATGTCTGGAAACATCTTCTGGAACTCGTTTTGGTAGACATCGAACGCGGTCAAGAAGGCGATTGGCACATTCTGGTCGCTCGCCCTGAGTCCCCGGTAAAGCTCGAAGCCGTTCATCTGGGGCATCCTGATGTCGAGGAAAATCATGTCGTAACGATTCGGCTTGAATTCCGCAAGTGCCTTCTTCGGGTCGTTAAAGACGTCCACTTGGAATCCATGACGCTCGAGGCCAATCTTCAGGCTCGAAGTGATGTCGGGCTCGTCGTCGACTATGAGAATTCTCAATGGCCCACTCAATTTCTTTCACGCTATTTATACCATCGGGACGAGACGAAGAGTCAGGGTGCCGTTCAAGGCATTCGCAGTGATGACGAAATATTCCGTCCAAGGGAGCTGTCCCTCAAGCAGCGGCGTCCCGTTGATGTCGGAGAGCCTGAGGGAGACGTCGGCGGCCCGGGCCCCGCTCTCCAGCGGCGTCTCGCTGTCGCTGACCAGCACTGACAGGTCAATCTCGGATTTCATTAGCTCCAGCAGGGCCTCCCTGTCCTCCTCTCCGCCCGCATTAAGAAGGAAGTCCGAGCCTACTACCGCGACAATCTTCTGCCCGCGCTTGGCTCCTCTCTGCCGCTTCACCAAATCTTTGAGCGACTCCGCCCACGTCCCAGACCCGTTGCTCCCCCTTCGCGGCGTGGCTTGTCTTATGGGGATCACCTCTCCGAGCGCGGCGCTCGCCTTTTCCAGGCCTATCCCTTCGAACGGCCTGAAAAACATGGCCCTCGACCGGGGGCCGCCTCGCCCAAGAATCCCGCTTAGCAAGAGAAGGACTGTCCCCGAATTGACTCCCGATGTTACGTTGAGGTGCACCAACGTGCCAGAGGGCAGCGTCCCGTCCAGTATCGCATCTAGTTCACTGTGTCCTGTGCTGCGGGTCCTCCTCTCCCACGACCAACCGGGCGACTTTTGAGCCTCGATTTCCAGCGGGCTTTGGGTCCGAAAACTCTGAAAGATACCGCCGTCCAAAGTGAAAAGATAGGAGGGGCGAGTCACCTTCACGCCGCTGAGCTTTGAAAGCTGTAGCATCCTGACGACTCTTCCGTCTTCGTAATATCGGTCCAGTGTGATGACCCCGTCAAAGAGAGAATCGAAGCTGGTGTTATCAGAGTCCTCGATCAGGGTGATTATCTTCGCCTCGGCCCGCTCGCGCCACGTCTGCAGCACCTTCGTGTTCGAGAGCAGCGCCTCGTCTTTCATCATCATCCCGATCGGGTCCCACGAATCGAGCACGATCGTCGGCGACCTTGCGTCCATCAGCTCGTTAGTTATGCGCTCGAAGAAGGGGACGGGCTCGTCGAGCCTGGCGTCGACGAATCGATTCTGATTCTGGACTTCTTCCGCCTGCTCGCCAAAGTCGGACTTCTCGGTCTTCTCGGTGTGTGGGAGCTCCGACAGCCACGGGTGGTTCTCGAACAGCTGAGACGGAGAGACCCTTGTCGACAGATAGAGGTAGTTGCTTGCTGCCCCGAGCTCCTTGAGTATCGACAGGGCAAGGATGGTCTTCCCAGTCGCAGCTTCGCCTTTGATGAGGAGCGAATAGGAGCGGCGGTTCAGGAACTGCGAGAGCTCAGCGGGAAGGACCGCATGGAGCGAAGCGTTGCTTTCCCGGCCGCCGGATTCTCTCATCATCATCAACGCGATTCGGATTCCTGAATATAAACAACTGGAAGATGAGACCGGAACCGTTCCCGGTCGGACCTTTCGATTCGCTCAACTTATCTTCGGCGCGCCCGGCGAGGCGCCTCGGGGCCCATCCCAGCAATCGCGGTGATACCACCTTTCTCCGCAAAGAACGTCTCCGGCGCTCAGCAAGACTTCCATATCGCAATGCGCGCACGTCCGCAGCAAGAAGTTGACCCGTTGAGCCTGATTCGACTCTAGAACGGTCCGCTGCCCGGCCAGCCCTTGTGGAAACGACATGTTGACCATCCATTCAAGTGGCCATTATCTTCATTTGCGTTCAAACTTCTAGAATAATCGTCTACATCCCGCGCCGTGCCGCCGCTACCTTACGGTCACGGACTTGGCGAGGTTCCTTGGGTAGTCAGGGTCGGTGTTGCGTTGCACCGCCATGTGATACGCCAGGAGCTGGATGGGGAGTATCTCTAGGATCGAGAATAGCTGGGCCTCGACGTGTGGGATCCTGATCCAGTGGTCGTAGATTGGGTTCGGCCGGTCGGAGACGCCTATTATCTTGACGCCTCGCGCCTTCGCCTCGTGGGCAGATGCGAGCGTGTTGGCGTAGGTGGAGTCGTATGGGTTGAAGACCAACACGTATGAGCTTGAGTTGAGGAGAGCCAACGGTCCATGTTTCAGTTCCCCGCTAGGCATCGCCTCAGCGTGGATATACGCAAGCTCCTTCAGCTTGAGGGACGCCTCCAAGGCCATGAAGTAGTGCACGCCGTCGCCGAGCACGTAGATGTCAGAGATGCCGTTGAGCTCTTCTGCAAGCCTGCGGATCTGCTCGTCGTCAGCGAGTATCTCTGACATCGCCGCGGGGGCGGTTCGCAGGTCATATTCGCTCCCTCCGCACAGGATGTCGTTCAGCGCGTAGAGCACCGCTAGCTGAGATGTGAAGCTCTTGGTGGCGGCCACCCCGACCTCAGGTCCGCAGTTGGTGCCTACCGAGATCGAGGAGAAGCGGGCGAGCGATGATCTCTCTACGTTCACTATTGAGGCGACCGCCGCGCCGTGCGCCTTGGCTATGGCGGCTGCTTCCAAGACATCTGCGCTCTCGCCGCTCTGGGATAGTGCCAGCAAGAGGGAGCGCTCGTCAAGGTGCATTGGGGAGAACTGCGCCTCGCTTGAGATGATCGGCTCTACCCGTATGCCGGCATGCTTCGAAAACAGATGTTTCCCTATTAGTGCGGCGTTGTAGCTGCTGCCGCTGCCTGTGATGTAGACGACCTCGGCTTGCTTGATCATCCCTGCCAGGATTCCGAGTTCAGCCCTGGAGCGGCATCCGGCCTTGACGACTACCTCGGGCTGGTCATGTATCTCCTTCAGCGTGTGGTGGACGTATCCTCTCTTGTCGACATCTGCCAACTCCTTCGAGACCTTGACCAGGCGCTGCGACACGGCGACCCCATCGAAGTCGCATATGCGGATCTTCTCATGGTTGATTAGCACGAACTGCCCGTTGTCCATGTAGATCACGTCGTCAGCATCCTGGACAAACCCCATTATGTCGCTCGAGACGAACGCCCCGTCCCTGCCGATGCCTAGGATGAGCGGGGCGTGGTTCCTCGCCCCCACGATCGTCCCGTCGTCCATGAGGGCGACGAAGGCATATCTCCCTTTCAGCTCGCGAAGAGTCTCGATGACCGACTCCTCCACCGTCATCCCGAGGTCGCGGTTGCACTGCAGCAGGTTCGCGATGACCTCGCTGTCCGTCTCGCTCCTGAAGAGGTAGCCTCGCTGTCCAACGTCTGCCTTGAGCTCCTCATAGTTCTCTATGATCCCGTTGTGGACGATGGCTATCTTGCCCGACCAGGAGAGGTGCGGGTGCGCGTTGACCTCGGTGACGCCTCCGTGCGTGGCCCACCTGGTGTGGGCTATCCCAACCGTGCCCGGGAGCGCCTCGAGCTGCTTGGCGTTGTTCACCTGCTCGACCTTGCCCACGCCCTTCCTCAAGACGATGCCGCCGTCGGAGAGCATCGCGACGCCCGCGCTGTCATAGCCCCTGTATTCCATCCGCTTCAATGCCTTCACGAGGAGAGGAGCGCCCTCTCCTGTGCCGAGATAACCGATTATCGAACACAAATCTGAACATAGACCTGTATCGAACATATTAATCACTGATTGACTTTTGTAGGAAAGCATCTACTTGGTGATTGTTTGACGCAGAAACCTGATTCGGCCTTGAAGCATCGCCAGTCCGGCCAGACACATTGGGCAGGATTTCCGTGCCGGGCGAGTCGCGGGAATTAGAAGAAGCATTTAGAAGATTGTTTCAGAGAGTTAATATACAGAATCTCAGGATAAGATGGTAGCATGAAATACCGGAGCAGGACAGAAATAATCGCGATGGTGCTGCAGTCAGCGATGAACGGCGCGACCAAGACCAGACTCATGTACAGCGCGTACCTCTCCTACGCTCAAGTCCAGGAATACATCGCCTTCCTCATGGAAAGACGGCTGATCAGCTTCGAGGAGGATAGCCAACAGTACAAGCTCACTGAGCAAGGCCTCCGCTTCCTGAGAGTGTACGACGAGATCAGCGACATCGTCTCTTTGGACAACAACAAGATGTCAGAAAGGATCTCCCCAAATCTACTCGGATAGACGATACGGCGAAGGCACGAATCGCGCAGACCGCCCTCGGGCGGTCCTCATTTTATTTTCATTTTCCTAATTTTGTTTTTCGCCGGCTCGCCGCAACGAACTTTGTTCTTGAATTTTGCAGACTTGAAATGATATTGAAATTTTAATCCAACCACTTTTATTCTAGACGCGCGAACGACATTACATGTTAGCAAACCCAACATTTGGGAAACAGACCGAAAAATGCCTCGAGTGTCGCGCCGACCTCGTGGCCGACTTCGAGACCGGCGAGCAAGTCTGCGCAGAGTGCGGCGTCGTGAGCAGAAGCGACGACCTGAAGTTCTCAGAGTTCTTTGGCTCTCCAGGTGCGGAGTTGGGTTCAGTGATGGGCGATGAGAATTCGGCGATCATGTATTACGTCTCTCTACCCGCCAAAATCGACGGCCGCGACGTCGACGCGAAGGGAAAACAAATCTCCGAAGTCGGAGACATGAACCGACTGAGGCGGCTGAACAACATGACCATCGCGAGCGACTCCAAGAGGAGGAACCTCACCAGGGCAGCGAACGAGATCCAACGCATCGGCAGTTCCCTGGGGGCCGGCAAGAACGCGGTCGAGAGAGCGTACGAGATATACCGCAGGGGCATCGAGGAGGGACGCGGAAGACGGAGGTCCATCGTCGGAATGGCTGAGGCTGCCGTCTATCTCGCGTGCAAGGAGAGCGGTATCCCAAGGTCGGCTAAGGAGATCCAGCACATTGCAGAAGGTCAGGATGGAAAGAACATCATGCACTACTCGAATGTACTCTCAAAGGGGGCGGGGCTCCGCATGTCTTCCCCTGACGCGGCCTCTCACGTCTCCAGAATCGCGAACCGCGCTCGCCTTGGGGGCGTCACAGAGAGGCGGGCGATTCAAATCCTGGCGAAAGTCAAGGACGACTCGCTCCTGGCGGGAAAGAGGCCTGTATCAATCGCGGCCGCCGCGCTCTTCCTGGCCGCGAACGAGACCACCGCGTCCACGACGCAGATTAGGATAGCGTTCGCTGCGGGGATCACCACGATAACCCTCCGAAGGAGAACTGCCGAGGTATCAGAGCTGCTCGAAACGAGTGGCCATCCTCAGATTGCCTCGCAAAGCCCCGCTTAGCGTGGAGGCACAAAGATTGGGGGGCGGGCGCTCTTCGGAGATGCTTGGTGAAACCTAATGAGGGCCGCCATCCATCAGCCGATGTACATCCCGTACCCGGGCTTTTTCCACAAGCTGAGCCTCTCCGACGTCCTCGTGATAATGGACGACGTCCAATACGACAAGCGGTTCACGAACAGGAACAAGATCCTCGTTCCGCAAGGGCCGATATGGCTTACCGTGCCGATAGTGAAGGAGGACAAATTCCTTCCCAACGACTCGGTCAGGATCAACAACAGCGTCAATTGGCGGGACGACCATTGGAGGAAGATCTCCCTCTCCTACCGCAACACGGCCTTCTACGACCTCTACGCCGGCCGCCTAGAAGAGACATTCCAAAGGGAGTGGGACTTGCTATTGGACCTCGACCTCGACCTCTTGAAGAAGTCGATGGAATGGCTCGGCCTCAACCTCCCGGTCGTGCGGGAGTCAGAATTGAAGGTGGGTGGGAAGGCCACCGAGCGCCTGATCAACACGTGCAAAGCGGTGGGAGCAGACACCTATGTCTCGGGCAGCGGCGGAAGGAACTACATTGACCCAAGGCTGTTCGAAAATGAGAGAATCAGACTCGTCTATCAGGAATACGCCCCAGTCCCCTATCGCCAGAGATTCACGAAGACCTTCGTTCCGGACCTGTCAATCGTCGACATGTTGTTCAACCTCGGCCCGTACGCCTCGCGGCTCATCCGGAGAGCCGAGGTCGACGTTCTGCGTGCGGAGGAGGGAGTAGCTGTACATCCTGACCAGTCACGACCCCGGACGCTAGCACCGTTATAGAACAAAATTGCACCGAGGATATAAGCCGCGCACTAATTGGAGCTCGATGACAACGCTGGCTACGGGGACTCGTCCTGACGACATCGAGTCTGGCGGTGTTGGACCTCTGATATTGGTCGCAAGGCAGGCTCATGGTGCCTTGGCCAACAGCGGGAGGTCAAGAGGCCAGACAGGGAGAGCTGAGGAGCTCGAGCGCTCCGGCCAGCTCACCAGGGCGATCGGTCTCCGAATCTACGTTTCCGAAGATGCCAAACCGACGGCCGGTAGGTATGAGGTGATGAAGCTTGCTTAGGGGTGGCGAGCGGCGCGGTACAGCAATGGCACAGAGTCCCGTTGAGTTGCCGAACAAGAGCGTCCTGGGATGGGGCAACAGGGGTTGGCTGGAAATCGTCAACCTCATGCTCACCGTTTGTGAGCGCGGAGCTCTCAAGACCCACGTCATGTACAAGTGCAACCTGAACTCCAAACAACTCCAACAATACATGAACTTCATGCTCAGTCGGAAACTTGTCTCAACGCGGGAGGATGAGGGAGACATCAAGAGGACGATATATATGACCACTGACCTCGGAAGGAAGCTTATGGCAGCATATCACGAACTGGCCGATATCTTCGGAATCCAAGACTACGGAATCGACAAGTAGCCTAGCTCGGCCCCAGGGGAACTTGACTAGCGGCAGGAACGATTGACTCGGCTCGCGTATCGCTTCGAGGTCCGAAGTAGGAGCGTCGCGTCGCTCCTTAGGAATGGACCAGTCGATTAGCTGAATCCGTCGACAAACCTAGGAGTTGCCCCGTTCAGGCCCTTCCCGGCGATTGTCGAACGCACCGCGATCATCCGGCTCGTGCGCAATCCGATGTCTCTTCAGGTCTTCCCCGTTTCTGAACGTCATTTCGCATCCTTCGCACTTGACGAAGACTATCAGCCAACTCAACGTCTCTTCGATACGTCATGTATGCGATGTATAACCGCTTTTACATGATTCTTCTGTAAGAAAGTTCGCTGGAAGAATGCGTGGGCAGGCGATCCACCGTGACTCGATCCGCTGACACTAGGCAGTGGCTCTGAAAAGTGCCTACGGGCGTATCTTGCCTCTTGCCATCATCCCAATCACAGGATTCGCCATTCGGTTTAACATTCTGAGGGCGCCCGGAAGGTTTCCACTAGCCAGGTTCCGGCCGGCCGCTCCAATGCTCTCACAAGCATTGGAAGAAAGTAGCATATGAATTCATATGGGGCCAGCCCATCGGTCACAACCGATGATGCGGTCTGAATCGCACCGATGACCACACCGAGATCGTCAAGGGCCGAGAAGCCGTCTTGGGCGCCGTTGCATCATTCTTCAGGAACGCAAAGACGGGGATGGACATCTGCACGTTGAGCGTCGACCTCGGTCGAGCGGGATGGCCGAGCGCCGTCGCGGACGCGTATCTGGACATAAAGAGCGGCGGCGGTCAGCCGAGGTTGCTAACTAGGATTGATTCGCACAACTCAAGACAGTGCAAAGAGATAGCGAAAACCGTCGAGCTACGCCATCTGGAGGGCATAAGAGGGAACTTCGGCGTGAGCGACACCGAGTACATGGCCGGCACCGGGGAACCAGAACTTCTGGACCAGCTCATCTATAGCAACTCGTCCGCATTCGTCAAGCACCATCAGGCCGTTTTCGAGATGATGTGGGAGAACGGAGTCCCGGCCGAGCAGAAGATTCAGGAGATAGAGCTAGGGTTCCCACCCTCCGAAACAAGGATAATCCGCAGCGCCGCCGAGGCAGCGGAGCTCGCGAGGGGCCTGATTGAAAGCAGCAAGCGGGAGGTCCTGATAGTGTTGGCCTCGCCCGCGGTCGTCGCAAGAAACGCAGGGGATTTCAGATTCCTCGTCGAAAGGTCCAAGGAGAGGGGATTCAAGATTCGCATTCTAGCACCAATTGGTGGCGAAGCGGCGGCCGAAGAACTCGAAGGCGTCGAATGGAGGCCCATCGCTGGCATAAACGCGGGGATCGCGATCTACGACGGGATGGGCGCGCTGCTGAGCCAATATTCCAAAACAGGGCCGGATGGCGACGGCCAGGTGGTCTCGAGCATCTTCACCACGAACCGGCAGTTCGTCGGCGGGATGATATCGATCTTCGAGGCCATGTGGAACGAAAGCGAGCTGCGGCAGGCGGAGGGGCGCAGCAGGAGAATGGCGGAGGTGGCGCAAGACATCCTAGCTCATGACATCAGAAATTACAATCAGGTTGCGATGCTGAACGCTGAATTACTGGAGGGGGTCATCAACGATCCGCAGTCCAAGGAGCTCCTGGGTTCGGTGTTAGGCGCTATCAGAGGCTCCACGCGTCTCATCGACAAGACGAGGGAGCTTGGGCGCATCTTGTCACAGAAGGAGGTGACGCTCGTCCCCTTCGGCCTGAACGAGTCCTTGGTCAGGGCGCTCTCCTTGATAAGGCAGGCTAACCCGGACAGAGAGCTGGACGTCACTTCGAAAATCTCGGCTGGGAATGTGCTCGCCGACGATCTCGTTGACGAGGTCTTCGTGAACATCCTCTCCAACGCCGTCAAGTATACCGACGGAAAGCAGGTCTCGCTCGAAATCAGCCTCGAGGAGCAGGTCGAGACCGAGTCCGGGACACCAAGGAGGTATTGGAAGCTGACCATAGCCGATCACGGGAAGGGCATGGCGAATGACCTGAAGAAGGACGACTTTACGCGCTATTCTCCTTCGGACAAGGGCAGTGGGCTAGGGCTCTCCATCGTCCGCGCCCTCGTGGTAAACAGGTATTCGGGAATCCTGCGCTTCAGAGACAGGATAGAAGGCGATCTGACGAAAGGGACGGCCGTGGAAGTTTGGCTCCCCAAAGCCGAGTCCCATGGACAGACCTGCGCCAGCGCGGCAGCCTGAACTCAGGATACGTCCTCACTAAAAAGGGGCTGAAGCTCTTGAACCTGTTCCTGGAATTCCAAACATTCGCCGAGTCATTGGGCTTGCAGTTTTGAGGCGGAGCCTAGAGACGTAGGGCTTTTACACGAACGCGTTCTGTAGCCATGTGGGTACATCCGTTTAAAGCCCGATTCCATGCCAGTGCATGGCCGAACAGACATCGCGGTACAGATGCGACATATGCGGAGCGACCTTCAGAGATGCGGACTCCCTCACCAAACATAGGCCAGTCCATGACACCGACAAGAGGAACAAGGAAGACCTCGAACAGGGAACCCAGAAGCCCACACAGAACCCATCCATGCCTGGTCAATCGCCCAGTCCGAGCACAACCCTCCAACGCTGATAGGGGCTAACGCTCGCTCGCACGGGTGACGAGCGAAGCCCCTCCCGCGTTTTTATCGGCTTGATTGGTCATCCAGCTCGTCACCATCATCTCGCAGGAACTAAGTTAAGGAAAACATTGCGTACCCAGGATAAGCACCAGGCTCAGACATCTGTGGTGAAAGCGTAGCAAATGATAGACCTGCTCGGGCTGGCAGTCGTGTTCCTGATAATCGCGCTCGTCGCGTACGCGGTTGGAGCTAGGGGAATCGCGGGGTTCTCAATGGAAATCGCCAAGATACTTCGTGGTCTTCGTAGCGCTCTTCCTCCTGGCCCTAATCTTCGGGATCGTCCTCACATGACGCTCATGACGGCATCAGCCTCGTCTGGAACGAGCGGACGGGAGAATCATGCCTAATGAGAAAGGTCATGGGTTCACGTTTAGGGAGCACCGACAGGCCGAGGAAATAACGGTCCGAGGAGGAGCGAGGCCTGCCCTCTTGAAGAGGCTGAGCTGACAGGGTGGGCAACCGTCAACAAGAGTAAGTCGAGGGGCGATAGATTCCTAGATCTTTCCTCACCCGCCACGTCCTCGCCCGCTCCTGGAACGGTCCTCGAGTTGGTGCGTCGAATCTCGGCCGATTCCCCTTACTTTAACTGGAGTTTGGCAAAGTGAGCTTGACGAATCTGTCTGACCGTCTTTAGCTGCCGTCTCATCATTGCGATCGATAATTCGCTCTCATGCTACCCATAACCGAGTATCCCTCGCTCGTGAGGGAATCGAAGGGCTACCTGGAGTCTGCCTTCAGCAACTGGAGGCAGGTCGAGAACGCGATGAGGTACCTTGCAGGCCTGATAGTCCTGCCCGAGCGAAAGAACGTCTCATCCATAAACAGGTCGTTCCTCGAGTACAGGAACCAGGCCTCGATGAACAACTTCATCACAGATTCGACGTGGAGCGACGAGGCGTTCCACGGGGCGGTCATCCAGATGGTGAGGGACGAGGTCGCGAAGCAGGGCATCAGGCACGGCATCCTCGTCATCGACGACACCTTCCTGGAGAAGACGGGCGAGGAGATGGAGGGCGTGGGATGGTTCTGGGACCACTCCCAGAACAAGTCGATCCTGGCCCACAACGTGGTCAGCACCCACTACATCGCGGGGAAGTTCCACGTCCCGCTCGACTTCGACCTCTACGTCAAGAGGAAGGACTGCGCAGACAAGAAGCTCTTCAGGACGAAGGTCGAGATAGCGAAGGACCTCGTGGAGAAGGCCGTCGGGTATGGCCTCCCGATCGACGTCGTCGTCTTCGACTCGTGGTACATGAGCGAGGGGCTGACCAGCTTCCTCAGGGAGAAGGGGGTCGAGGCCTACGTCTCCGAGGAGAAGGGGGACCGAATCATAATCTCCGACGACAGCAGGACGGAGACCGGCCTCTCGGAGTGGGCGAGGACGCTGCCAAGAGGGAGCTTCGAGCCCGTCACGGTGCGCACCGCCATCCTCGGGGAGGAGACGACGTTCTACGCCTCCTCCGCCTCCGTGAGGATGAAGCACCTCGACGGCGTGAAGGTCAAGGTCGTGGTCTCGTACAGGAACGAGGGGCTCGACGACAGGGAGGGGCCTTCCTTCTACGTCACGAACATGAGGTACTGGGAGTCCAAGAAGGTGCTCCAGACGCTGGCGATGCGCTGGCCGATAGAGTGTTTCCATCGAGACGCGAAGCAGAGCCTTGGGCTGGAGGACTACCAGGTGAGGAAGATCAAGGGCGTAAAGCGCCACATAGCGATGGTCTTCTTCGCCTATGTCCTCCTGCAGCTCGGCTCCGGCTTCGACCGGATCATGGGGAACATCAAGGCCAATCTACGGACGATCGGCTCGAGGTGCAGGCTCGCCGGGACTGAGGTACTGAGCTCCCTGGTCAGGTTCGTCGTGAAGATGGCCCACAAGGACATGGACGCCAGGAAGATCCTGGACCTCCTGACCAAGCCCCTCGAGAGGTCAGGGTACTGGCGCTAGAACAGCTTGCCAAAGTTCAG
>Ga0307374_10000872_pt1 | contig 56868 bp, 48 predicted proteins | sample OX3MG_FD_202532 | JGI IMG/M metagenome (GOLD analysis project Ga0307374, IMG submission 202532) | Soil microbial communities from Risofladan, Vaasa, Finland - OX-3 | ecosystem: Environmental > Terrestrial > Soil > Coastal area > Acid sulfate soil | place: Finland: Risofladan, Vaasa | collected...
GTTGGGACAGCGTTGCTGTCGGGGTCGAGCCCGACAAGATCGACTGGCCCACGAAGAATGCCGTGAACGACACCGCCTCGGTCACGACCAACGCCATCACGCCGAAGACCACCGCCTTGGCGGCCAACACCACGGGTCGCCTCGGGATCGCCGCGAAGGTGGCCCGGATCGAACCCGATCCGTATTCGGCGCTCATGGTGAGCCCACCGAGCACACCCATGGCCAGCTGCCCGAAGAGAAGCCCGGTCAGGCTGATGCTGGTGGGATCGAACAGGGCCTTGTCGATGAAGCCGGCGTGGCGCCAATTCGACGCCTGACTGGAGGTGGCGAGGATGCCGATGCCGATCCCGAGCACGACAGTGGCGACCAGGCACCACAGCGTGGAGCGCACCGTGCGCAGCTTCGTCCATTCCGAGCGCAGCGCGCCGGAGAAACGGTAGTGCCCGGCCGGCAGGACCCGGCGCGCCGGGGTCACGGCGACCGTCATGTCGGGAACTCCCCGGTCGTGGGGGGCATCGTGGTGTCGGACCCCTCGGCGCGGAACTCGACGCTGTCCTGGGTGAGCTCCATGAAGGCCTCTTCGAGCGACGCGGCCTTGGGGGCGAGCTCATGGAGGGCGATGCCGAGAGCCGCCGCGAGGTCACCGATGGCCGCGGCGCTGAGCGCGTTGACGACGAGGGACCCGTCGGGCTCGTTGTCCACGGACCCTCCCGCCTCGAGAAGGGCGACTGTGAGTGGTTCGGGCCTCGGTGTCCGGAGCCGGACCGAAGCCCGTGAGCTCTGAGCCAGGAAGTCGGCCACGGGCTGATCGGCGATGAGCTTGCCTCGGCCGATGACGACGAGGTGATCGGCGGTCAACGCCATCTCGCTCATGAGGTGGCTCGAGACGAACACGGCCCGACCTTCGCTGGCCAGGCGCTTGAGCAACGTCCGCACCCACAAGATCCCCTCAGGGTCGAGGCCGTTGATGGGCTCGTCGAAGAGGAGCACGCCAGGATCGCCGAGCAGCGCGGCCGCGATCCCGAGCCGCTGGGTCATGCCCAAGGAGAACTTTCCGGCGCGCTTGCGCGTCACCGCGGCTAGTCCGACGAGCTCGAGAACCTCATGCACGCGCCCGGCGGGGATGGCATTGGTCTGGGCCAGCGCCCACAGATGGTTGAAGGCGCTGCGACCCGGGTGCACGGCTTTGGACTCGAGGAGCCCGCCCACCTCCCGTAGCGGCCACGGCAGGTCGTGGTAGCGGCGACCCTCGATCATCACGCTTCCCCCGTTGGGCCGGTCGATCCCCATGATCATGCGCATCGTGGTCGACTTGCCCGATCCGTTAGGCCCGAGAAACCCCGTGACCTGTCCGGCCCGGACGTCGAAGGACAGCCTGTCGACGGCCACCGTCGAGCCGTAGCGCTTGGTCAACCCTCTGGCCTCGATCACCGTCTGACACCTGGTCCGTGTATGAATCCGTGCCGGTCTGGCGGTCCCCGGCGCGGGTGGTGGCGCGCAGCGTAGGTCACAGGCGCAGGTTCGCCGGCGCGGGCCGGTCAGCGTTGGTGGGGGTGGCCCCCACGGAAGAACCGGTCGAAGAGTCCGTCCACGCCGGCACCGTGCAGCGTCATGCCGCCGTCGACCACGATGGTCTGACCGGTGATGAAGCGGGCCAGATCCGAGCACAAGAACACCATGACGTCGGCGACGTCTTCGGGCTCGCCCACCCGGGCCGCGGGGGTCACCCGCCCGTAGTGCGCGTCGGCATCGGGGACGAGCTCGAGAAGCGGGCGCGTCAGGTTGGTCCGGATCATTCCCGGTGCCACGGCGTTGACGCGTATGACCGGGCCGTACTCGAGTGCCGCCGATGACGTGAGGGCGATCACCCCCGCCTTGGCGGCCGAGTACGGGGTCTCGCCCGCCGAGGGTCTCGTGGCACTGATCGACGCCGTGTTCACCACCGACCCGCCCCCGCCAGCGAGGAGATGGGGGACACCGGCGCGCATCCCGTTGAACACCCCGGTCAGGTTCAGCCGCACGATCCGGTCCCACTGGTGGGGATCCCAGTCGGCCAGGCCGACCATGGTGCTCCCCCCGGCGTTGTTGACCAGGATCGAGATGCCCCCGAGTTGGGCCGCAGCGGCGTCGACGGCGACTCGCAGCGCCTCGGCGTCGGTGACGTCCACCGCGGCGGCGAACCCGTCGATCTCCTTGGCCGTCGCCCGGGCGCTGTCGCCGTCGATGTCGAGTACCGCCACCTCGGCTCCTTCGGCGGCGAAGGCCAGACACGCGGCCCGGCCGATGCCCGACCCACCTCCGGTCACCACGGCCCGTCCTCTGTCGAGCAGTCCCATGTCAGGCCGTGCGCTCGGCCGTGGCGGCCTCGGTGAGGCCGTCGCCGACAAGGCTGTCGCGCAGCTCTCGCTTCAGGACCTTTCCCTGGGGATTGCGGGGGAGTGGCTCGGACCGGAACCAGATGTGGGTGGGCACCTTGAAGCCGGCCAGACGCTCCTTCACATGACGGGTGAGCTCCTCGGCGGTCACCTTGGCCCCCGGGCGCAAGACCACGGCGGCACCCACCTCCTCTCCGAGGACGGCATGGGGCACGCCGATCACGGCGGTGTCGGCCACGGCGGGATGCTCGAACAGCGCAGCCTCGACTTCGACCGAGTAGACGTTCTCCCCGCCGCGGATGACCATGTCCTTGGCCCGGTCGACGATGTAGACGAAGCCGTCCTGGTCGATCCGGGCCACGTCGCCGGAGTGGAGCCACCCCTTGGTGAAGGTTGCCGCGGTGGCGTCGGGCTTGTTCCAGTAGCCCCGCACGACGTTGGGCCCCTTGATCCACAGCTCGCCGGTGACCTCGGGGCCGCGCGGGAGGTCGTCGGTGGGCTCATCGCCGTCGAATCCGTCGGGCACGACCCGGACATCGCACACGGGGACGGGCGGCCCGACGCTGTCGGGCCGGCGGACGTAGTCGTCGCCGCTGTTCATGGTCGTCACCGAGGACGTCTCGGTGAGCCCGTAGCCGTTGGAAGGCGCGCTCACGGGAAAATGCTCCTTGATCCGACGCACGAGGTCGGGCGGGGCCGGTGCCCCGCCATAGGCGACGGAGCGGATCGACGACGTGTCGCGCGTGGCGAAGCTCGGCGCGTCGATCACCTGCATGACCATGGCAGGGACCCCCCCGAAGGTCACGATGCGTTCGCGCTCGATGAGCTCGAGAGCTCGTTCGGGATCCCAGTGGTGCATCATGACCAGCTTGTTCCCCGCCGCGGTGTTCGCCACCAGGACCGAGTGACACCCCGTGGCGTGGAACAACGGCACCGACAGGAGGTACGCGCCCGGTCCGCCGCTGTCGTCGTCGCGGGGGGCGCGCTTGGTGGGGGAGCGCAGCCCGGCCCGGGTGTTGAGGAAGAAGAGGCTCATCAAGTTGGTGCTCATGTTGCGATGGGTGCCCACCGCGCCCTTGGGCTTCCCCGTCGTGCCCGAGGTGTAGAAGATGGTGGCATCGTCTTCGGGGTCGATGGTGAGCGCAGGCAACGTCACGTCGACGGTCGGCGTGCCCACCAGCTCGGCGAAGGAGACGACCGGCACGGGGGCCTGGGGGAGGGCGGGGACCTCGGTGCGGTCCTCGTGGGTGACCACCACGGCCCGGAGATCGGGGAGCTCGGCCAGATGCGGCGCCACGCGGTCCAGGCGGGCCGCGTCCACGAAGGCCACCTTGGTTCCCGAGTCGGCCAAGCCGTAGTGGAGCTCGGGGCTCGTCCACCACGCGTTGAGCGGCACCACCACACCGCCGGCCACGGCCGCCCCCCAGAAGGCCATGGCCCACTCAGGAAGGTTGCGCATGGCGATGGCCACCCGGTCACCGAGCCCGACTCCGAACCGGTCCCTCAGCACATGGGCGAGGGTGGCGGCGATGCGAAAGTTCTCTTCATAGGTGGTGCGCTCGTCCTCGTAGACGAGATAGTCACGATCGCCGTGGCCCCGTGACAGCTCCAAGATCGTGGCCAGGTTGGCAGGGCAGTTCTTCCACACCCGCATGGACACGCCCCGGATCTCGACATCTTCCATCTCGAACATCTGACCGGGGGCGGTGATGGTGCGCGTTGCCTCCTCGATCGACATAGAGGTTTCCTCGGGCATCGGTGGGTCTCCTTCGGGCGCGGGCGTTCAGCGCGCGCCGGCTCGGGTGGCGACGGGACGGCGCCGACGCCAGGCCTCGGCGACCTGCGGCGGCGTCCACCCCGCGTCAGAAGGGTCGATGGTGGTGCCGGGAGCGACGATGGTGTCGATCCGGTCCAGGACCTCGTCCGACAGCGCCACGTCGATCGCACCCAGGGTGCCGGTCATCTGCTCCATGGTGCGGGGGCCGATGATGGCCGAGGTCACTGCAGGGTGGGTGAGCACGAAGGCCAACGCCAGGTGGGTGAGTGCGACGCCGGCCTCGCGTGCCACGTCGACCAGGGATTCCACGACCTCGAGCTTGGTCGCCACTTCGGGACGCGAGGGTGAGAACCGGTCGGGGACCCGGCTGGCCCGCCCACCTTCGGGCAGGGGGGCGTCCTGGCGATACCGGCCCGTCAGCCACCCTCCATTGAGGGGGCTCCACACGATGACTCCCATCCCGTAGCGCTGACAGGTGGGCAAGACCGCGGCTTCCACTCCCCGCGCCAGGATCGAGTAGGGAGGCTGCTCGCACTCGAAGCGCTCACGCCCGCGCCGCTCGGCCACCCACTGCGCTTCGACGATGAAGTCGGCGGGGAACGTGGAACAACCGATCGACCGGACCTTCCCCTGATGCACGAGGTCCGACAGGGCACCCAGGGTGTCGTCGATGTCGCAGGTGGGGTCGGGCCGATGGATCTGATAGAGGTCGATCCAGTCGGTCTTGAGCCGCTTGAGGCTCGATTCGACCTCGCGTGTGATCCAGCGCCGCGAGTTCCCTGACATGTTCGGATCGGCTCCCATCGGCGCGTGAACCTTGGTGGCCAGGATCACCCCGTCACGGCGGCCGCCAGCAAGGGCCTTGGCCACGATCTCCTCGGACTCACCACCGGAGTACACGTCCGCGGTGTCGATGAAGTTCACACCGGCGTCGAGCGCACTGTGGACGATCCGCACGCAGTCGTCGTGATCAGGGTTTCCCCACCCGCCGAACATCATCGCTCCGAGACACAGCGGGGAGACCTTCATGCCGGTGCGTCCCAAGGTGCGAAGATCCATCTCGTTCCTTTCGAGTCTGCGCGGGGGAGTGGTCGTCTTCGACGGTTACGACGACTCGGGTCCCGCCGCAGGTGGGGCGAAGATGGAGTCCCGGTAATAGCCCAGTTCGGCGACGGATTCGAGGACATCGTCAAGGGCCCGGTGCGCCGTCTTCTTCTGGGGAGCCTTGGCCAGGACACCGGGATACCAGCGTCGGCACAGCTCCTTCACGGTGGAGACGTCGACCGACCGGTAATGCAGCCAGTTCTCGATGTCGGGGAGCTGCGCTACCAGGAAGCGGCGGTCGGTCCCGATGGAGTTGCCACAAAGCGGAACTGTGCCCTTGGCCGGGACGTGGGTCTTCAAGAACTCGAGGGTCTGACGTCCGGCGTCGTCGAGGGTCAAGGTGGAGGATTCGATGGCCGCCAGCAACCCGGACCGGGTGTGCATGTCTCGGACGACGGGCTCCATGGCGCCGAGCTCCTCCGGCCCGGCGTGCACGACCAGGTCGGGGCCTTCGGCGATGACCGCCAGGTTGTCGTCGGTGATCAAGGTGGCGATCTCCACGATCACGTGGCGGGCGGGGTCGAGCCCGGTCATCTCGAGGTCCATCCATACGAGCACTCGGGGGATGCTATCGGCGCACCGGGGAACGCCTCAGGCCGGGGTTTCGGGCGATCGGGCACGGACGATAGGGTCATGCGGTGCTCGAGGTGCCTCTCGTCCTCCTCGATCCCGGTCTGCCCCTGCCTTCGTACGCGCGCCAAGGTGATGCCGGGGCCGATCTCTACGCCCGGGAAGACGCCGTGCTGGCGGCGAGCGGTGGCAGGGCGCTCGTGCCGACCGGTGTGGCGCTGGCGATCCCACCGGGCTTTGCCGGCTTCGTGCAACCCCGTAGCGGGCTCGCCCTTCGCCACGGTGTCACCTGTCTGAACACCCCGGGTCTCATCGACGCCGGGTACCGCGACGAGCTGCGCGTCCTCCTCGTGAATACCGACCCTTCGACGCCCTATGCGGTCCACCGCGGGGACCGCATCGCCCAACTCGTGATCCAAGCGGTCGAGGAGGCCAAGTTCGTCGAGATGGTCGAAGGTGCGCTTCCCGACTCTGCCCGGGGTCTGGGCGGATTCGGCCACACCGGTCGATGAGTCCGGTCCCCCCACATCACCGGCGCTCCGAGGCTAGTTGATGGAACGCCTGAGCGGGATGGACGCGGCGTTCTTGGCACTCGAGACCGACACCATGCACATGCACGTCGGAGCGGTCATGGTCTTCGACCCGTCATCTCCCGAGATTGTTGAAGATGGTCCGACCCGCTACTTCGACCGATTGCGCGCCGTCGTCGAAGAGCGCATCCACCTCGTCCCACCGCTGCGCCGACGGGTGGTGCGAGTGCCCTTCGGGATCCATCACCCCATGTGGGTGGAGGACCCTGACTTCGAACTTGACTATCACCTCCGGCGCGCCAGCCTTCCGGCCCCGGGTGGTCCGACCGAGTTGGCTGCCTTCGTCGCCGACCTCGCCAGTCGACCCCTGGACCAGAACAGCCCCCTGTGGGAGATCCATGTCGTCGAGGGGCTCGAGTCAGGACACGTGGCCGTCGTCCCGAAGGTCCATCACTCACTCTTCGACGGTGCTTCGGGGGTGGAGGTGGTGGCCTCGTTCCTCGACACCGGGCCGGTGCCCCGAATCGTCGCATTCCCGGGTCGACCCTGGCGGCCCGAACCCATCCCCACCGAGGCCGAGCTCATCGCCTTGGCCATGTCGTCGCTCGTCCGCCAACCCGAGCGGGCTGCAGGTGTCTTGCGACGGACCTTCGGTGCCGTCCACGACTTGGCCGAACGAAACCGTCGCCTGCGCGAAGAGGATGACGTGGTCCCACCCCCGGCGCCGTTCCGGGCGCCGCGCACGTCGCTCAACGGATCGATCTCGCCCCACCGGCGCTTCGCCTTCGCCCAGGTGCCCCTCGACGAGATCCGCACCGTCCGCCGGGTCTTCGGCGGCACCGTCAACGACGTCGTGCTCGGGTCCGTTGCGGGAGCGCTGCGTCGACTTCTGGCCGAGCGCGGAGAACGGCTCGAGGAATCGGTCGTGGCCATGGTTCCGATGTCACGGCGAGGTGACGCCGATCGGGGAACCCTCGGCAACAAGGTCTCCGCGATGCTGGTGGCCCTGGCCACACAGATCGCCGATCCCGTCGAGCGTTACACCACGATCACCGCCGGCACCCGGCTGGCCAAGGACCAGGCGCGGGTGCTCTCTGAGGAGCTGATCCAGGGGTGGGCCCAACTGGCATTCCCAGCACTGTCGTCACGGATCGCCCGCATGGCAGGCAACCTGCGCCTGTTCGACCATCTCCCCCCCTTGTTCAACGTGCTCGTGTCGAACATCGCGGGGCCCGACTTCGCGTTGTGGTGCGCGGGGGCCCGGCTCGTGGCGCTCTACCCGATGGGCCCCATCATCGAGGGAGTGGGCCTGAACGTCACCGTGGCGAGCTACGAGGCAACCTTGTACGTCGGGATCCTGGGCTGCCGTGAGCTCGTGCCCGAAGTGGCGCATTTCGGCGACCTGGTGACCGACGCGTTCGCGGAGTTGCTCAAAGCCGCCGAGCGCAACGGGGGTCATTGGGCCTGACCTGCGCCGATATCGGTCTCCCGTCCCGACCGTAGTATCGGCTCGTTCACCGCAGGAAGGGAAGGCGAGGGACCAGACCGTTGCTAGGATTCTGGCGTTACAAGCGGACGTGGCTCAGCTGGTAGAGCATCACCTTGCCAAGGTGAGGGTCGCGGGTTCGAATCCCGTCGTCCGCTCCAAGAAAAGCCCAGGTTGCAGCAGTGCGAGGGGCGGAAATCGGCCGCTCGTGGCGAGTCTGGACGAGCCCCGCACCACATTTGCACCACATTTTCTGGAGTTTTTCGGGCGCCGGGCCGTTGACCCTTTATTTTCGCGTGTGAGGGTCATCCCGACCCATCGACCGATATCTCCATGTTGGAGCCGGAAGAAGCCGAGCCCGAGATCGAGCCAGCGGCGAAGACAATCGAATTCAGCAGGACCTGGCTTGTGGTTCGGGTGCGCCATCGATCAGGGCCTCGCACCCCGGGAGACACCTCGGCGAGATCCTAGATCGCGGAGGGTGGGGACCGTTTCAGACCAGCGCCCCATCGCACGCGTTGACATCGGCTGCGTCACGCGACTCGGGATCGGGCGCTGACGCCTCCTCATTCGGGATGCCTTTTCACTGAAGGTGAGGCCCTGCCATCCCCGGAGCGCTCCATAGGGCCCGGACGGTAGCCTCAATGGGCCTGGTACGAGACGGAACTGTTCGTCGTGAGGGGTGGGCAGGTTGGGGCTACGACGTTGGTTGGGTGGGAAGCCGCGTGGGAACCCGGTGAGCTCAACTCTGCTGCAACAGAGTGCCCCAGCGCGTGTGCAGCCGGTCCAGCAGCGGCCCCAGCCGCACCCGGAAGCCCCACGTCCCCAGTCAGATGCGCAGCCGGAGGCACTCTGGCGAGAGCCAAGTGCGACCCTCGCGCCACGAGTTCAGCTCGATTTAGCGCGGAGGATGCGCGCACGTGAGCTGTCGGAACAACGGCCCGATGACGCCGCATGGGTCCCCGGTGGCCAGGCCGTCCAGGTTGCTGGGGCCGCGATCGCGGGCGGCAACTTCTACCTTGGGCAAAGTCTTCGAAGCATGCGCCCATACGGGGGCAGCGAGCCCGCGCTTGTCAATCCGGCGCTCTCGGTCGACTTCGCCGAACCGGACTGGTCTGGTGAGTGTTTGGGCTATTGGCCGCAGTACTCCGAGCTGACCCCGGCCGGACGAGCCGCATATTTGTCGTGGCTCTCGGGACCTCGAGAGTCGACGCAGGTTGCCATCGGTTACGTGTTCTTGTATTTCTACGGTTTGGAGCGGCGTGCCCTTGTGGATGCCATTGCCTCACCCGCAGGGTTTGGCGAGTTGCCGCGGATCGCTGCAGAAGTCGAACGCCTCCTCGGCATTTACGGCTCGAACAATTCGTTCCAACGCTACGCCTCGAACTTCCTGAGTGTGTTGCGCGGACTTCTCGAGCGGTCCGGTATGCCGCAAGGACCTCCACCACCCTTCGAACGCGACCCCTCGCACCTCCTGTCGTTCTTCCCCCTGGACCTCAGGTTGGGTCTGGGACGGTTCGTATTGGCTCGTCATCCGATCCCTGCCCCATGGGCGCTTGCCTGGCTCCAAGCGAGCCCCGAGGTGTACCTTCGCACGCCAGCCTTTCGCTGCCCTGATGAGTTTGCGCAACTCTTCTCCATCCGTTACAACCAGCGATTCGGTGAAGGCATGGTGATCAAGCCCAACAAGACGCGAATACGTGCGTCATACCGAGCGGCGTCCTCGAGTTTTGGTCCTGAATTCCATATCCCGGTCGAGGATCTACCCGACGTGACAGCCCTCACTGCTCCTGTGAAAGTGCTGAAGGGGATCGCGGACGAATGCACCGATGCGTTGGACTCCTATAGCCGGTGGCTGGGCCGAAATTCGACCCGACAGGGTTCGCTCGCCGGTGCCGCCCTGCTACCGCCTGAGCTGGCCCATGGTGCTTCCAGCGGTGCCCTGGACGAACTGACGCAGTGGCTGGAGTCGCAGCTCGCCTATCAAGCTGAAGCCGTTGTCGATGCTGCTGAGCTGGTGCGGCGCTGGCCGGCACAGACGCCGGGCAAGCTCACGAAGTCGGAGGCCTCAGCCCTGGCCCAACTGCTCAACGCTCGTGGCTATGGGGTGGAGCCGGATGTGCGCTTTGCCGGTCCAGTCCTTGGAGCGGGGCATGCGGTCGTCTTCAGGGTCGACGGTCTTGGAGCCGGTGCCGGACCCGCCTGGGCATCGGCGGCCGCAGTCTTCCAGCTCGCTGCGGCGGTAGCAGCGCCTGGAGCACGTAGCGATGCCGTGCTCGACGCCGTCGCCGATCAGATCCAAGCAGCGCTGCACCTTCCGCCCTCAGAGCACAACAGGATCCATGCCCACTTGCGCTGGGCGGCAATATCGAACCCGAGTCTCAATGCGGCCAAGAGGGCTTTGGGTGGCACGGACTCGGTCGCGCGCGAAGCGATAGGGACGTTTCTGGTCGACGTCGCCACTGCGAATAGTGACGTTGGGCCGGAACAGGTTTCCGCCCTTACCAAGGCTTACAAGGTCCTGGATCTCGAACCTGCTTCCATGTACGCACTGATCCACGAACGAACGTCGAGACCTCCGGCTCTCGAACCCATTGTGATCCGCAGAGCGCGACCTGGGGTTCCAGGGGAAGTCATTCTACCTCCACCCCCCGCCGCGGCACCTAACACGGTTGTCCTGGACCAGGACGCCATCCGAGCAAAACTGGCCGAAAGTGCAAAGGCAGCAGCCCTCCTCGGTGAGATCTTCGCTGACGAGGAAGACGGCAGCTCGCCACCGGCCCCGCCGGAATCCAGCGCTCCCCCTGGACTCCGTGGTGCCTATGCCAGCTTGCTTCGGGAGCTGTCGGCCCGCCCCGTGTGGAGCCACGACGACTTTGTGGATCTCACTTCGCAGCTTGGCCTACTTCCTGCGGCGGCGATCGAGACACTCAATGAAGCAGCGCTCGAGAAATGTGGTGAACCCGTTCTCGACGGGGATGATGTCCTCGAAATCAACCCTGCTGCGCTGAATATGCTGCTGCCATGACCGACGCCACGTTGCCGACCGTAAGGCCTCGTGACCGAGACGCGATCTTGCAGTCGCTTCGCGCCGGAGTCGTGCCTCGGGTTGGTCAGCAGCATATTCAAGTCGGGCGCGCAGCCGAGCTTGCTGCCTTGGTTGAGGATATCAACCGGGTCGTGGACGACGGGTCGACAATCCGTTTCGTTATAGGCGAGTTCGGGTCCGGGAAGACCTTCTTCTTGATGCTGGTTCGGGCCGTAGCACTCGAACGCCGCCTGGTCACCCTGCACGCCGACCTAGGTCCTGATCGTCGACTCCAGGGCACCGGTGGCCAGGCCCGTTCCCTTTATGCCGAGCTCCTGCACAACATGTCGACTCGAGCGAAGCCCGACGGCGGGGCCCTTGCCAGCGTTGTGGAGCGCTTCGTCTCCAGCGCCGTGGAAGAGGCGGGCACACGAAGCGTGAGCCCTGGCGTCGTCATCGCCGAGCGACTCAACTCACTGAAGGAGATGGTGGGAGGGTTCGACTTCGCCTCGGTCATCAAGTCCTACTGGGACGGCACTGAAAGCGGCAACGACCAGCTCCAGGCCGACGCCGTGCGATGGCTTCGAGGGGAGTTCTCCACCAAGACCGATGCCCGCTCCGCCCTGGGGGTGAGGACCATTGTCGACGACGCCAGCTGGTACGACCACGTGAAACTCCTGGCCCGGTTTGTGAAGCTCGCCGGATACACCGGTTTGCTGGTCTGCCTCGACGAACTCGTCAACCTTTACAAGCTGGCGAATACGACCTCACGCACCGCTAACTACGAGCAACTCCTGCGCATCCTGAACGATTCGCTCCAGGGTGGCGCCAGCGGCATGGGGTGGGTACTCGGGGGCACTCCGGAGTTCTTGCTTGACACTCGACGAGGGCTCTACAGCTACCCGGCCCTCCAGTCGCGTCTGGCCGAGAACACCTTTGCGACCTCCGGCTTGGTGGACTACTCCGGCCCTGTTCTTCGTCTCGCCAACCTGTCGCCCGAGGATTTCTATGTCCTGCTCACCAAGCTCCGCAATGTCTATGCCGGTGGTGACTCCTCCATGTACCTACTCCCCGACGAGGGACTGACAGCCTTCATGAAGCACTGCGCAGGCCGGGTCGGCGACGCGTACTTTCGCACCCCACGCAATACGATCAAGGAGTTCATCAACTTCCTAGCTGTCATCGAGCAGAACCCAGGGATCTCGTGGCAGGACATGCTCGGGAAGGTCGAAGTTAGCTCCGAAACGAACCCCGACCTCGCCCCGCTTCCGGATGATGCCCCCGTTTCTGCGGCAGTCGCTCCGCCCGTGCCCGCTGCGGCCAGTCCCAGTGCGGTCAGCCCTCCCAACACCGATGACGACCTCAGAACATTCCGGCTCTGAGTCCTCTGCATTCGCCCTTCTCTACCCAGGGTTGCAGCGCTGGATCTGGGACCACGGGTGGAGCGAACTGCGTCCGGCCCAGGCCGAAGCGGCCTTCCCGATCCTCGCGGGCGACACGGATGTGATCATCTCGGCAGCCACCGCCGCCGGCAAGACAGAAGCGGCCTTCCTGCCGATCTTGTCGGCCGTCGGCTCGCAGCCCTCAACCGCCCCTGGTGTCGAGGTCCTCTATCTCGGCCCGCTCAAAGCGCTCATCAACGACCAATTCGAGCGTTTGTCCACTATGGCTGAGCGAGTCGAGCTTCCGGTGCATCGCTGGCACGGCGACGTCAGCGGTGGGCACAAGAGTGAGATCCTGCGCAAGCCCAGCGGGCTGCTGCTCATCACCCCGGAATCCCTCGAAGCACTTTTCGTCCTACGGGGGTCCCAAGTGCCCACCATCTTCGGCGCCCTGCGGTACGTGGTGGTCGACGAACTTCACTCCTTTATCGGTTCGGAGCGCGGCGCTCAACTCCAGTCGCTTCTTCACAGGCTCGAGCTGGCAATCCACCGGCGAGTCCCGCGGGTCGCGCTCTCTGCCACGCTGGGCGACATGGGCGCTGCGGCCGACTTCCTTCGGCCTGGGTCTGGGACGCGCGCCCGCCACATCGTTGCCGACGACGAAGGCCAGGCGCTGAAACTACAACTTCGTGGCTACCTAAAGACCGAGCTGGAGCTAGCACCCGGCCAACCTGGGGTTGGTGCTCCGGGTTCCCCGGGAAGCGACGATGGCGCTGGCGACGAACTGGCCATTGCGGCGGACCTGTTCGACGTCCTGAGAGGGTCGGACAATCTGATCTTCGCCAACTCACGTCGTCTGGTCGAGATTTACGCCGATCTCCTGCGTCGCATGGCCGAGGAAAGCGGTGTACCCAACGAGTTTTTTGCCCATCACGGGAGCCTCTCGAAGGATCTCCGTGAGTATGTGGAACAGCGTCTGAAGGATCGCACACAGCCTGTGAATGCCGTGTGCACCTCTACCCTCGAGATGGGCATCGACATCGGCGACGTGCGGAGCATCGCCCAGATCGGGGCACCGCCCACCGTGGCCGCCATGCGCCAGCGCCTCGGTCGATCTGGGCGGCGCGGCGATGCGGCCGTGCTGCGCGTCTACGTGTCCGAGGACGAGGTCAACTCCTCGACGCCTCCCCCTGACTCCCTTCGTGCCGAGCTCATCCAGTCCATCGCCATGGTGAATCTTCTGCTCGAGCGATGGTACGAGCCGCCCGAGCCCGGTGATCTCCATCTCTCGACGCTCGTCCAGCAGCTCCTCTCGCTCATTGCCCAGCACGGAGGTGTGATGGCTGCCGACGCGCATTCCGTCCTCTGTGCCCCCGGCCCCTTCAGCGGCATCTCGTCGGCTCAGTTCGCCACGTTGCTCCGCCACCTCGGGACCGTCGACGTACTCGTGCAGTCGGTCGACGGAACGCTCCTGCTCGGTCGCGTCGGGGAGCGGATCGTCAACCACTACAGCTTCTACGCCGCCTTCGCCACGCCGGAGGAATGGCGACTGGTCAGTGCCGGCCAGACGCTCGGCACACTTCCCATTGATTTCCCTTTGACCCCGGGGTTGTTCCTGATCTTCGCCGGCAGACGATGGCGGGTGCTTACCGTTGACGCTGGGCACAAGGTGATCGATCTCACGCCGGCCCCGGGCGGCCGGCCACCGCGATTCATCGGCACGGGGTCACTCGTTCACGACCGGGTGCGCGAAGAGTTGCTCGCCGTGTACCAGACCTCGTCCACCCCTGCGTATCTTGACTCGCGGGCAGCGGACCTTCTCACCGAGGCTCGCCAGAACTTCGCCCGTTACAGGCTGAACGAGCGCCGCCTGGTCCAAGACGGCGAGGACACCTACATGTTCCTTTGGGCAGGTGATCGGATCGTGAACACGGTGACCGCTCTTCTCGGTGCCGCTGGACTCACTGCAACTCGCGATGGCCTGGCGCTATCGGTTGCCAAGATCTCACCGGTGGAGCTCTCCGCCCACCTGATGGCGATGCTCGCCACTCCGATGCCCGATGCTGTCGAGCTGTCAGCCCTCGTGCGCAACAAGGTCACCGAGAAGTACGACCGATTCCTGCCCGACGAGCTCCTGGAGGTCTCCTACGCCGCACGGAGCCTCGACGTGCCCGGGGCGTGGAAGGCCCTCAAAAGGGTGGTCGAGTCCACGGTGGTCGCAGATCCCGGGGAGCGCTAACGACCTCGGCTCGCCGGCACGTCCCGGGGGTCCCGCCCAGCGGGATCCGAGGCCTGGCCCGGTTCCGGCTAGTACGGCCCCTCGGTTGCTGTCACAGCGATCTCGTATGCTCTTCACGGCGGAGGCCCACGGTAGGTCTCATACCGCGACCTGGACTTTCGCACACGAAGCAGACCGGGGGCCTGATGTTCGTCGAGCCTGACCCACGCTACGGCGACCCCTATGGGATCGACGACGACACCGAACCTGATGAGGAGGCCGTCCTCCTCGAGGACGGGGATGGGGTTCTCCTCGCTCACGACCTGGACCCGGGCCTCCCCGAAGGCCCCCTGTACTTCGTCGACGGGGTGCGCCGGACCGATTTCCGTGTTCACGACATCCTCGAGACGGGCATGGTCGTGCGCGGCCTCGGGGGCTCATTCGGGGTGGGAGCCGTCTGCTGCACCCCCGGTGCCCGGCCAACTTTCGCAGCTGTCGACATCCAGCGCCGGCTGTTCTGGACCCACGGGCACGCTGCCGAACTTCCCGAAGTCAGCGGCTGGCTGTGGCAGACCGAGGGGTTGGCGAGTACCGATGCTGATCAACTCCTACCCGCACTTCAACGTCGCATGCGCGACGCTGAGGCGGACCTGGCGGAGGATCTGGCGACCGAGGGAGTGATCGTCGTCCGTGATGGCCCGCTCAATCGTCTCTACGGCGCCAGCGTCGAGGTGGTGGGCCTGGTGAAATCGCACCACAAGACGTACCTCCCCGCGGACAAGCACCGGGAGGTGCCCGGAACACTGGCGCGCCCGGGCCAGCGCACCAGCCTCTTCCGACTCCGCGACGAGGCGTGGGGGTGCTATCTGCGCCTGCCCACGCGCGGTCGGGTCAGCCCCTGGGCCGGCATCGTGCGCATCGACGTGCCCGCGTCGGGGGGAGTGGTGCGGGCCAGCGACGTCGCGGACCGGGTCTGCGCCCTCATTCCGCGCTACTCGGGCGTCGCCCACACGGACCCTCGGGCCCCGGCGAACCTACAACCCATCGGGGCCCTCGAGACCCGACTCAGACACCTCCTCGGCGACCCGGCCGGGGCCATCCGTGCGGCGCGGGACGCCGCAGCCAGATACGACCAGATCCCCCCGGTGGGGACTTCGAACGCAGGAGCACGGACGTGAGCACTATCGACGCACCCGAAACGACGCCGCAGGTTCCCGCAGCCGACGCCGTCGGCCCACTTAGGGACGCTGGCGTGATCGGGGTGGTGGACGGGACCCAGGAGTGCACGACCGCCCACTTCTGGGTCGTCATCATTCCCGATGCCAGCGTCGAGCTCGACGACCTCGTGGCGGTCGACCAGACCCTCCCCGACGGGGACGTCCTCACCCACTACGGGATCGTTACCGGCCTTCAGCGGACCATCGAGGGCGCGAGCTGGTCGAGCGACACCATGCGGGTCACCGACGAGACCATGCCCGGGGAGACGGTCGGCTGCGCCGAGGTCCGGGTGCTGCGCCCATGCCCCGAGCGCTGGGTCGCACCCGAGCCGGCCCAGGAGGTCCGGCGCGTCGAGGGCGAAGCCGAGCGGCTGCGAGCCATGTTCATGGACGAGACAGAACACCGGCTCGCGGTGGGCCTCGACGCCCGCGAACAACCGGTCTACGTGGACTTCGACTTCATCAACGGCCGCAAGGGCGGGCACGTGAACGTCTCCGGCATCTCGGGTGTCGCCACCAAGACCACGTCGTTGCTCGCGCTCATGTACCTCCTCTTCGAGACCGAAGATGGTCGACGCTTGTTGGGGCGCTACGTCGACCAGACGCGGGCGCTCGTCCTCTCGGTGAAGAATGAGGACCTGCTCCACATCGACCGGCCCAACGAGCGCCTCGACGAGAAGGCCCGTCGCGGCTGGCGAATCCTCGGCGTGGAGAACCCCGGTGGCTTTTCTGACGTCGGCCTCTACGTGCCGCCGCGCCCTGGATCCGACAACGTGGTGCCCCTCTCGGAGACCCGGGTGCGTCCCGGCGAGGTGACGGCCTTCGGGTGGACGCCCTGGGAGTTCGTCACCCAGGGCCTACTCTCCTACATCATCGCTGACGCCGACGACAACCAGAACCAGCTGAGCTTCGTCGAACAGCGAGTGCGGGCCGCGCTCCTTCGTTGGGCGTGGCCCGCGCAGAGTCGACCCGGCGCGGTGGTCCTTCGCGATCCGGACGATCACCCACCTCACACCTTCGAGCGCGCCCAGCGTCATGTCGCTGCCCGCGCACCTCGCCAGCCGGGCCCCGACGGCACGCTCATCAGCGACTTCGAAGACTTGGTGGGCTTCATCGAGGCCCGCTTCGACGACGCCGATCCTGACTTCTGCGGGCAGAACTCCCAGCAGACCATCGCCGCCTTCGCCCGGCGCATGGCGGCGATGGTCACCCGGCTGGGACACCTCATCCGCCTCGGCGTGACCGCGCCCACCCTCGAACACCAGGTGACGGTGGTCGACATCCACGCGCTGCACGACTCGGCCCAGCGCTTTGTCGTGGGCGCGCTCGTCGAGCGCATTTTCCGCGAGAAGCAGGAGAGCGGGCGCGAGCCGTTGCGACTGGTGATGCTCGACGAGCTCAACAAGTTCTGCCCCTCGCACGGCCGCAGTCCCCTGCGGGAGCTCCTCGTCGACATCGCCGAGCGCGGCCGCTCGATGGGGGTGCTGCTCCTCGGGGCCCAGCAACACGCCGGGAGCGTCGACGCCACGGTGATCCGCAACGCCGCCGTGAAGATGGTGGGGCGCCTCGATGCGGGGGACCTCGACGCCTACCGCTTCCTGCCCGCCGAGATGCGCGAGCGCGCCACGCTCTTCGTCCCCGGATCGATGGTGCTCCACCAGCCCGTCATCCCCGCGCCCATCCCGATCAGGATTCCCTTCCCGCCCTTCGCCACCGCGAACGAGGAGGCGGCCCCGGCGGCTCCTGACCCCGACGCGATCGACCCCTTCAACTTGCCGGGCAACGGTTGATGGCCCCGTCAGCGAAGGCCGGCTCGCTTCGGGTGGGCCACACCAGCGACTGGCACCTCGGCATCGAACTCGGCACTCAGTCCCGGCGCGTTGACCACGAGAAGGCGATCGCCTCGGTGGTCGAGCGGTTCCGCGAGTTCAGCCCCGACGCCATCGTCCACACCGGCGATCTCTTTGACCACAACCGCCCTGGCGGCGACGACCAGGCACTGGCGGTCGACGCCCTGCGCCAGCTCTCAGAAATCGCCCCGACCGTCGTCGTTGGGGGTAACCACGACCCCCTGGTGATGCTCGACGGCGCCTGGGGACCGCTCGCCGCGCTGGCCGGTGAAGGGCGTCTCAGCTTCCGGGGTCGGCTCCATCGCCCCGAAGACGGCGGCGTAGTCGCGATCCCCGCGAGCGACGGATCTCGGCGCGTTTTGGTCTGCACGGTGCCGTTCGTGACGCCGCACAGCTTCGCCAGGTTCGATCGCCCCGGGGAGACGACAAGCAGTTTCACCGACGGCATCAAGCGGGTCGCCGACGCATTCGACCAGTGGTTGAAGGTGAAGGAGAACGTCGACCCGGCGAAGGACAAGGTGATCTGGGCCGCCCATCTCCTCGTGAACGGCGCCCAGCCCGCCGGCAGCGAGCGTCGTATCGACATGGGTGACGACTACGCCACATCGACCGCGCAGATCCCGGCGGTTTCCTACGCCGCGTTCGGTCACATCCACCGAGCCCAGGCCCTACCGGGAACGATCACCGGCCGTTATGCCGGTGGCATGCTCCACTTCCGCTTCGATGAAGCCCGCGAGGAGATGCCGGAGAAGGGCATCGTGTTCGTGGAGCTGCCGGCCACCGGGGCGCCGAAGATCACCCCTGTCCCGATCGACACGGGGCGCCGACTGGTCGAGCTCACCGAACGACTGGAGGACCTCTCCGCCCGGGCGTCCGAGGTTTCGGGGTGCTTCGTGCGCGTCACCGTCCCCCTCGACGGACCGATGCCGGGTCTGCGGCTCCGAGTGGCCGATGCGCTCCCCGACGCGATCGTCGTCGATGCCCATCCCGAGATCGCCGGCACAGGACAGGTCGGTACCGCGCGCCAGATCGAGCCCAGCAGTCTCGACGAGATGCTCGAGCGCTGGCTGGCGGGGAATGCGGAGCTTGGCACGGACCCCGAACGCACGGCCAAGACCCTGCGGGTCATGGTTGGCGCAGCGATCGCCGGACGGCGCATTCCCCTCGAAGAAGAGAGACTCTTAGACACCGACATCGCCGCTGAGCTCGTCCGAGAGCTCGCCGACACGACCGGCTGGGTCGACCCGGAGGCCGAGGCTCTCGCCGCCGACCTGCTCGCGTCGGCCAGCGCCCCGGCCCTCGACGGGACGCAGGGCGAGGAGGCCGGCGCGTGAAGATCGAGACCCTGGAGTTCTCCGGCCTGCGTTCGCACCGGGGGAACCCGCCAACGACGCTCACTCTCTCCGACAAGAAGCTTGTCGCCATCGTTGGTCCCACGGGAGCGGGCAAGTCCAGTCTGTTGGAGGCAATCTGCTTCGTCCTCTTCGGCGAGGCCACCTTCGGGGGAAAGGTTTACAAGGAGCTCTCGACCGACGGCTGCAGCGAGATCGACGTGCGGATGGTCTTCACCGTGGGCGACGAGCGCTACCAGCTCGTGCGCGTGGTCGGGCCCAACCGACGCGGGGACTTCGGCACCAAGGAGGCCTGGCTTCGGCGCGTTGGCGAGGACGGAGAAGTGTTGAGCCAGAAGGACGGGGTCCGGAAGGTCGATGACGGGATCCGGACATTGCTTGGAGGGATGGACAGAGAGCAGTTCTGCCAGGCCATCCTCCTCGCCCAGAACCGCTTCGCTCAGCTTCTTGAGGCCGACGAGCGCACACGGAACGAATTACTCGACATCCTCCTCGGTCTCACGGCGCTCGAACGGGCGCGCAAGGCCATCCAGACCACCCAGAAAGCCGCGGCGCGCAACATCGACCGCTTGGAGGACAAACGCCACGCCCTCCCCGATAACCCCGCCGCCCATGCACGGGACACCAAGACACAGGCCAAGGTCATGGCGGACTTAGCCACCCGGGCCGAGGCTGGGGCCGAGACACTCGGTGAGCTGGGCGCGCAAGCTCGCCGCCTCACCGAGGAGGGGAAACGCCTGGAGGACGTGGCCGCGCTACGGGTAGCGGGCATCGACGGCACCTCGCGCCTGAAGGAGATCCTGGCCACCCTGGAACCCCTCGTCACCGAAGACGAGCGCCTCGCTATGGCGATCACCGGCGAGGAGGAATCGCAGCGCCGTGCCAATGAGCATCTTGAACAGATGGCCACGGCCCTGCAGGCCGTGGAGGAGAAGCACGGCAGGGCCGGCGTCCATGACGTCGTCGCGCAACAACTCCACCAGCTCGCCGGTCTCTTTGGCGACCGCCCGACGCATGCCAAGGCCCTCGAAGAGTGCGTGGAGGTTCTCAACCGCCTTGCCACCGAGGTCTCCGCTGCCGAGGAGACCCTTTCGGCGGCATCGACCGCCAAGGAGCGGTGCGTCGAGGCGGAACGGCTCGCCATTGCGAAGCAGACCGCGACCCGCGAGACCTTGGCGGGTGTGGAGCGCGACACCGGGGCCGCGAAGACCATCGCCGAGCGCTTGGGGGCTCGTGCGGACGAAGTGGGGAGGGTGTTGCCGGGACTCGTCGCGAGCGAGGGCGAGCTGGGGACGGCTCGGGAGGCCCTCGAGACAGCCACGGCTCGGCACACGGCCGCCGCCCAGACCCTCAAGGAAGCCCAGCAGGCCAGCCACGCGGCAGCGGCCTCCCACGAGTGCAGGCCCGGAGACCCGTGTCCGGTGTGTCACCGGGAGCTCCCGGCCGGCTGGACCGCACCGGAGAGCACGAACTTGGAGGAGACGGCAGCGGCCGAGACCCAGACCAGGGACCAGATGGAGCGGGCCATTGACGCGCACCGACGACACAGCGAAATACGGATCCGCCTTGTGGGTGCCTTCGCCGCGGGCGTCGACGCTTTCGCCGAGGTGTACGGCGAGCTCGTTGCGCACTGTGACGGCCGCCTCCTGCCTTCGCCACCCGCATACGTCGTCACCGAACTGCCCGATGATGTAACCGTCGAGGCATGCCGGAGCGTCGCCGACCAGACCCAATACGTGCTGCGCGAGATCGAAGCGTGGAACGACGGCCTCGGCAAGCTCCTCGTGGCGCCGCAGGAAGCCGCGGGCGCCGCCGACGCGGAGGTGGTGAAGGCCGGACAGGCGTGCGAGGACGCGGAGCGAGCCGAGAGAGAGGCGTCGACGCGGCTCCATGACCTGCGAGCCAAAAAGGCCGCCGCCGAGGAACGCCAGCGGGGAGCCCAAGGTGCCCTTGCCGATACGGAACGGCGAATCGGGGAGCTCGTGGATCAGGTCCCCGATCCCTGGCGGGCGTTGGTCGATGCCACGGCTGCCTCCCCGGTGGAGCCGGCACAGCGGGCGGTCTCCAATGACAAGGACCAGGTGGAGAAGGCTGCCAAGGACCACCGGGACGCCGGCGCCCTCGTCCAGGAGAGGGGCGCCGCCCTTACAGCGCTCAAGTCCGAGAAGTCTCAGACCGTGGACGCCCCTCGCGCGGCTTGTTCGGCGACGCTAGCCACGCTGTCGGGCGCCATCGCCGAGCTGGCGACGATCGTGGACGTCGCCGCCCTCGAACCTGTCGACCCTGATGGCACCCCGGCCGCCCTGCTCGCCGCCGCACGCAACCTCGAGGCGGCTGCCGCCGTCGCGGTCGGGGCCGCCACAACTAAAGCCAGCAACCTTCGAGGCGAGGTTGCGGCTCTAGTCGAGCCCGCTCGCAGCGCCGTCCTGGAGCTCGTGGCGCTGAAGGCCGTGGCCGACCCGGAGGGACGACAGATCGCTGCCAGTCCCGACCCTGCCGCACCGCTCGCCGCGGACACGATCGCCGCGGTGCAGCAGCTGGTCGGCGCCGCGAAGACCGCCGCATCCACGGTCGCCGCCATGGCGGACCAGGCGAAGGCGGATGTGAAGACGGCGAAGGAGATCGACGAGCGAATCGCCGGGTTGATCGGTTGGCGCGCCGATCTCGCCCGGGCCGTCGACGTGCTCAAGAAGGAGAATTTCCCTGCCTGGGCCCGAAACGAGCGCATCGCAGAGCTGATCCAGCGCTCGTCAGAGCTGCTCTCACAGATGACCGGAGGACGGTACCGGTTCGATCACCGGCTCTCCATCTCAGACGAGATCGCTGGGATCGTTCGTTCCGCCTCCACGTTGTCAGGTGGGGAGAAATTCGAGGCCGCCCTTGCGCTCGCCCTCGGCGTCGCGGAGATCGCCGGTCGCTCTGGCATCCGCTTCGACACCCTCTTCCTTGACGAGGGCTTCGCCGGACTCGACCAGGCGAATCTCGACCGAGCCCTCGACGCTCTTGAGACCGAGGTCGACGCCGGCCGTTGCATCGTGCTCATCACCCACATCGGGGCTGTCGCCGAGCGCATCCGGGACGTGCTTTACGTCTCGTCGGACGGGCTGGGTACCTCGGCGATCCGTTGGCTCAACGAGGACGAGCGCTCTGAGCTCGGAGCCGACCTCGACCTGGCCGTGGGCTAACCCCCGGCAGTTACTCGCTGATCATCCGGAGGAAATCGATTTCCGAGATGAGTTCGATGGGCGCCCCCGAGGCGGCCAAGTCCGCCGCCTTGAGCATCTTCTCCGAGTGCTCCCCGTCGGTCACCTTGCTCGCATCCTGTATGCCCACGACGAGGAAGTTCACCCTCTTCGAGACCGAAGTGGCACACGTCGCACCGGAATTCACCGCCATCTGCGCGGCCTCGTTCCTGGTCATGGTGTCGAGCGTCCCCGTGAAGACGATCACCTTTCCGAAAAGCTCACCGGATTCGTCGGCGTGGGTGACGGTCGCGCTGAGATGGGAGATGGGCACCCGTGAACTGAGGTCCAAGAGGCACGACCCGCCGTGCACACCGGTGAGATCGCCGAGCCGCTTCAGATCGGGCACTCCATACGCACCACAGCAGGCGACAGCGATCTCGGCAGCCGCCCAGGCGTCCGCGTCGGCCTGGTGGTGGGGGAAGGACAGGCCACAAGCGCTGGCCACGTCGGGTAGCCGGTATGAAAGCCAACCCGGCCACGTGCGTCGCGAGAGACGCACCGTGCAGAAGTAGGTGAGGTCGGGTGGGGGAGATCCCATGTCGGCCATGGAACGCCTCAGGACCGAGAAGTCGAACTGGGCCCAATGGGCGACGAGTGGCTTTCCGTCGACGACAGCCTCGGCCGCGGCCCATACCTCACCAAACGATGGTGCATCTGCAGTCATGGTCGGCGTGATCCCGTGGATGCCTATGTTGATTCCTTCGTACTCGTTGTCCGGTGGCCGGATCAGCCAGTGTTGTGTATCGACCACCTCACCACCTTCGACAGCAGCGATGCCCACAGCACATGCACTGTTGCGCCAACGCGTCGCCGTCTCGAAGTCGATCGCGACAAAGCCTCCTGCCCCGAGGGCTTGCCCGGCGGCCAATGCCTCTCTCGGCGCCAAGGTCGCCATGGTCGGTGAAGCGGCCGGCGGTTCGGCCACTGGGGCCGGAGGGGGCGGTGGCGGAGGAACCGGCTGGGTGTGGTGGGTCCACTGCGCCCCATCCCACCAGCGCAGTGTTCCTTGGTCCTGGGGGTCGGCGTACCAACCTGCTTGTGCTGTTCCCGCTGCCATCTCAATCCCTTTGGACGCGTGGGTGCCATGATCGCATGAGCCCCACGTCCCGATCGCTCCGCCTACGGCTCAAGCTCATCTGTTTCGGCTAGCTTGGGCACCGAGACCAACTTCGCCATGAAGACCTCGGTACCCTTCCTCCGCATCTCCTGGTTGGCCTCACAGAGCTCGCGGAACTCGGTCCGGAGCCCGGCGAGCGTCTCGGGTCGGCCACTGAGGGTAGGAAGGAGTTCCTCGAGGGGCCACCCAAACATCACCGGGATCCTCGATGAGTAGAAGGCAACTTCGGCGATCCCGAGGGCATCGTCCCAATCGAGGAGCGCGTAGCCCACCAGCTGGTAGATCTGGGCCCGAGCCAGCGACGGCTTCACCGTCGTCTTCACTTCGACCAGCGTCGAGCCCACGATCAGGTCCCCATCGGCACCGCCGACCGCCCTCGATCCGGCGAACGTCGGGTTGGCGACGAAGCGTTGGCCGAATCGGGCACACATGTCGCTGCCGTACGCGCCGCGCATCAGTGCCACCGCGTCATCCACGGCCGCTTGGGGGATGATGGCTAGCTGCTCTTCCGGGGTAGCCGTCGGTGGCAGGGCCGTAAGGTCGGCGCCGGCCGCGATGCGGCCGCCGCGGAACACGGCTTCGAAGCGGGCGAGGAGCAGACAGCATCGGGCCAACTCCCGCTCGGCGGCATCGTCGGGTTCGTTCCCGACTGGGTCCGCGCGGGCAACGACGTCGTTCAAGTGCTTGGCGAAGGTCTTCCACCGGAGCGGGAGGACGGCACCGATGGTGCGGAAACGGAGGTCGACCTTGATTGCGGTCCCTTCTTCGGGCAGGCGGGCTACCCGCTGTGCCGCGACCAGCGTGTCGGGATCGGGCACCGAGAAGAAGTTGCGCAGGCGGTAGTCGAGGGCGGTTCCGACCGTCCCCGGATTCGCGCCGGCCGGTGGCAGGATGGACGGACTCCCGAGCTCGCGCCAGGCCGTCTGTAGAGGCTTCGTGATCCCCAGGCGTTCGGCGAACCACGGCAACAAGGCACCGTTGGTTTTTAGCTCACCAGTCAGTGACACTGTCGCAGGTTATGTGTGTGCGTGCCCTTAAGGGTGGGAATATCAGATCCACTTAGTAGCGTACGTGGCTTTGTCTCCGCTCGGAGACGGCAAAGTGCTCAGGAGGACCGTGGGCCATGGCCTATCCGACGCCCTGGCCTCCTGAGCCTAATCTGGGTGTCATGCCGGGTCATCAGGTGATGCCCTTCGTTCAGGGCTTGAGTGCGAAGCTAGCGACGAGATCGCGGCACGTGTGTGCTTTCATTGGCGCTGGTGCTTCTCGGGCGTGCGGCCTTCCCGACGTTTCTGGCCTCCAGACACAGGTCCTCGATGGTCTGATCGGTGATCAACGCACTGCATTCGAGCATCAATTAGAGGCCCGAACACTTGAACAAGCACTGAGTCGGTTGCGGCGAATCGCTGCTCTTTTGGAAGGTGATGCCGATTGTGTTGATGAGTTAACAGGTGAACAGGCTAGCGCTCTAGATCGCGAGGTGTGCCGGCTAATCATAAAGGCTCTCGATATCGGCTCGGCCGATCTGGGGCCGATGTTGCGTTTAGCAGCGTGGGTGGCTCGAACTGATTACCACTTACCAGTGGAGCTATTCACGGTGAATTACGATTTACTGCTTGAAACGGCCCTGGAAGCTCTAGGCGTGCCTTACTTCGACGGGTTCGTAGGTGCTTTGCGGGCCCGATTTCGCACTGAACTCGTGGAGGCCGTACCCGGGGAAGGTGAAGATTGGCTGCCGGCATTTCTCGTACGATTGTGGAAGCTGCATGGGTCGGTGCATTGGGCATGGGAGAGCGATCCAAGACCTGAGGTGGTGCGGCTCGGAGCGGCCGTGACCGACAACGAGCCCGCGGCCATCTATCCATCAGATGCTAAGTATGACGAATCACGACGCGTGCCCTTTGTTGTTCTACAAGACCGCTTGCGCCGAGCGCTGAACCACCCTGAGACGCTCATGTTGATCAGTGGCTACTCCTTTGGCGACGATCATCTCAACGAGAGTCTTTACGACGCTGCGCGTCGCCGGCCGCGCTCAGAGCTGATCGCGTTCTGCTACGACGTCATCCCTGAAGGTTTGGCAGAAAGGGCAACGGTGACCCCAAACCTCCAGGCGATAGGGCCCACGGAGGGCATCATCGGAGGCGTGCGCGGGAACTGGGAAACACCTCAGGAGGCGCCGGGTGACCTGTGGGAAGGGGACCGCCTGCTGCTCGGGGATTTCGGGAGCCTCGCCGGCTTTTTGGCGCGCAGCTCGCCCCCTCAGGGCGAGCTCGAAGCACGGCTCAGCCAGCTATTGGCCAAGGCTGCATCGGACAGCGGTGGCTGAACGCGATCCGACGCGTATCGGGCGGGTGCGTCACGTACTCGGCGCTCAGATCACGGTCGCGCTCGATGACGATTTGGCCGGCGTAGCTCCGATATTTCACGGTCGCCTTCAGCCCGTGGGACAGATCGGTTCGATTGTCCGCCTCCCGCAGGGCCTTGTCGACTTGATCGGCCAGGTCAGCTTGCTCGGCATCGCCGAGCTGGCGGGTACTCAGCCCCCCGCTGAGGTCGTCCAAACCGGTGAGCGCTGGCTGCAGGTGCAGTTGCTGGGTGAGATCGACCGCGCCACGGCGCGATTCCAACGAGGTGTGGGGTCTTACCCAGGTTTGGATGACCCGGTTCATTTCGCCACTGCCGATGACCTGCGCGCGATCTTTCCCCCAGAGGGAACCGACCGGTTGCGAATCGGTCGCCTTGCCGCAGCCGAGGAGGTTCCGGTGTGTCTGGACGCTCGGCGCCTGGTGATTCGACACTCTGCGGTCGTGGGGTCTACTGGCGCGGGTAAGACGAGTGCCGTGGCTTCGCTGCTGCAGCGTTTTGCTCGCGGCGGTTGGTCGTCGGCCAATATTGTGGTTATCGATCCACACGGCGAGTACGCGAGTGCGCTGGGCACCGACGCTGCGGTCAGTTCGGTATTGGCGACGGATGACACGCGCCTGAGGGTCCCGTACTGGGCATTGCCGGCGGCGGATATTTTGCGAGGCTTTGTCGGATCGACGTGTAGCCACACCACGATGACTCGATTCGAGGAACTCGTATCCGAGGCGCGCCGCGCCTTTGCAATTGCAGCCACCTGGTTAACGCTGGACCCAGTGGCCGTGACCGCGGATACACCGATCCCGTTTGATCTGCGTTCGATCTGGCATCGCCTTGACTGGGAGAACAATGAGACCCGGACCGTTAAGGCGGATGAAGACACTGTTGAAGTAGTGGATCCAGGTGATGCCGCCACTCTCGTCCCCGCACGCTTCAGTCCATACGGGCCAGGGGGTGCTCCGCCTCACAAGGCACAAACGCACGGAGCGCACGGATCAACGCCAGAACTGCTGCGTCTCGGCTTGGTCGACCCTCGCCTGACGTTCTTCCAGGAGCCGCAAGGCGATCCCAATTCAACTGATCCACTCGTGAGCGTGATCGCTTCGTGGCTGGGAGGCGAGCGCCCCGTTTCTGTGCTCGACTTCAGTGGCGTACCGGATTATGCCAGCGAACTGGCCATCGGCGTGGTGCTCAATCTGTTGTTCGAAGCGGCCGTTCGAACCCCGGCCCACGGGACAGGGATCGGACGTCCTCGCCCAGTACTGATTGTCCTTGAAGAGGCCCACCGCTATCTGGGTGAGTTCGCAGCACCCGTGGCCCGTGACTCCGCTAACCGCATTGCACGCGAAGGACGCAAATATGGAGTTGGCCTGCTGTTGGTCACCCAGCGGCCCTCAGAACTACCTGACACTGCACTCGCGCAATGTGGGAGCCTCCTCGCGCTGCGGCTGACCAACTCGGCCGACCAAGCCAAAATCCGGGCCGCATTGCCAGACAGTGTTACCGGGCTTGCTGCAGTCCTTCCCTCCTTGCGTACAGGGGAGGCGGTCGTTACGGGTGAAGCGCTCGTCCTGCCCGCGCGAGTCCTCATTGATCCCCCTTCCCCGCCCCCGGCCGCCGAGGATCCTTCTCTGGACTCTTGGCGTAGGCCCGCCACGCTGCCCGACCTTGCACCTGCATTAGCTGCCTGGCGAGGCGCGTACGATGGTCAGTCGTGATCGAATGGATTCCAGTGGAGGGCTCGAGCCGCGTGCTAGCCGAGGCCTACGTGGCCGAAACGGAAACGATCCTTGTTCGCTTTCCGGATGGAACTGAATGGGCATATTCGGCCTGTCCGACTTCCGTTTGGGCGGAGTTCACAGCGCCCGGTCAGTCACGCGGTCAATACATCGCACAGATCCTTAACGCCAAACCCAACGGTCGCTGGAGCGGATAAATGAACCCTGGTCGAGCCTGATGATGGCCTAGCGGACGACCTATGGCTTTACCTAACACTCATGACGCGTCTGTTTGGAGACGACTTCTTATCTGCCGCGCTGGATGACGTGGTTATGTCAATCGACAGGAAGGATGTTCTGGCAGCCGCGGGAAGACTGCGCTGTCATTTGGAGTAAACATCGATCGATCCACCCGATCTTCTGGGTGCGCGTTTTGCATTGCGGGGGACACGGGTTACGAGCTTGGCGACCTTTTCCACCGGGCGCATGTAGGCAAGGTGATCTCCTCAAACTGGCCGTCGCCGCGGCGAACTCGTGGTCGACCATTGAGTTCGGCAACCGCTAGGCGGGCGCCGCCGGTTGCCAAGGTGCCAGCGGTGGGCATTGCTGCTTACTTGGCAGGGCACCGCGACCGAGCGTATGCAGCTTGTGCGAGCCGGCGTCCCCCAGGTCGTTGGGCGGCGGGCAAGCCGCACCAACTCCCGACCATCTGCGCGGGTTGGCAGCCTTTCCGGACTTGACCCCAGGCGATGGCGAACGAATGTTCGTCAAAGTCCACCACTCTGACCGGAGCGTCGCGTAACGTTCTACGGTGATGCCACCCTCGCGTCCTGTCCGCCATACCCGCAGGTCAAGACGGACTTTTGTCGACCTATTCGCGGGAGCGGGCGGCATCTCGGAAGGGTTGCGCCAGGCCGGCTGGCTACCGCTGGCCGGAACCGATCTCGACCCCGATGCATGCGCCACGTATCAATCGAACTTCCCTGAGGCCGTAACCATCTGGGGTGATCTGCGGGATATGCGGCTCCGACGGCAACTGATCGAGCAGGCAGGGAACGTCTCTGTCGTGGTCGGCGGCCCTCCATGCCAGGGCTTCTCCCAGGTCCGGAATCATGTTCGCCTGATCGATGATCCGAAGAACAGCCTGTATCGCCAGTTTGTGAAGCTGCTCGGGAAGCTCCAGCCCCGAGCATTCATCATGGAGAACGTCCCGGGCATGGCCCAGATGGGCGTAGTGGAGCAAGTCGAGAGCGATCTGTCGTGCCGGGGGAAATACCGCGTGCACGCCATGGTGCTCGACGCTGCCGACTACGGTGTGCCGCAGACCCGCAAGAGGATCGTCTTCATCGGCTTTCATCGCGACCTGGGGATTAGCCCCCCGCACCTGATCGGAACCGGCGCAAGTGCGGCCATTAGCTTGGGGAGGCCCCCAGCCGCCGACCAACGAGCCGTCGTCTTCAGTCAGCAGCTTGAGGGAGCAGGCGACTTGCTCACCTGGCTGGCCGACCCTTGGGATGAGCGAGTCGTGACCGTAGAGCAGGCGATTGGTGACATGGCCGACTTGGCCGCTTCGGGCTACCGGAGTGATCGACAGCTCGTTGGCGACGTTCTGGGTGAACCTGCTTCCACCTACCAGAAAGCCATGCGAGACGGCATCCATGAGGTCATCGACAACGTGGCCGTACCCCGGATCAACGCCGATACCCAGGCCCGGCTTAGTGCGATCCCGCCGGGTGGCAATTATCTCGACCTGCCGAGCCATCTGACGGCTCGTTACATCACCGGGCTGCGGTGGGGCCAGGACAATGGCAGCGGCGTGCTGAGCCGCAAACATTTTTACGCCTACCGCCGGCTTCACCCGGACATCTGGTCATGGACGCTCAACACCAAGGCCGACAGCGTCTACCACTGGGAGGCCGAACGCTCGCTCTCAGTTCGGGAGTTTGCGCGGCTGCAGAGCTTCCCCGATCGTTACGTCTTCACTACCGACGTGAGGCGGGGTCCGCTGCCCGGTCGGATCGATGGTGGTGCGGCCCACTCCCGCTATCGCCAAGTGGGTAACGCTGTGCCGCCGCTCCTGGCCAGGGCGATCGCGGGGGCCATCGACGAGGTTCTGCCTGACTGACATAACCTCGTGGCCGTGGTCGACGACGGAAGCGATGAGGAACTCCCTGGCGAGGTTGAGGCAATTGAGCGGGCTTTCGGGGCTACTAATCGCCGCCGCATCCTGGCCGACTACTTCACCACTGCCGGTGAGGTTGACGCCGGGAACTCATGGCAACACGTCTACCGCTTGCTGTTATGGATCAACCCGACGATTGGCCTGGCGCATTGTTACGAGTCGGACAAGTGCCAGCCACACAAGGCTTGGTATTCAAGGTCGTTGGCCTTCCACCAGTGGGTCGCCAATCAACTCGGGGTCGGCCCTCTTCGCCTCCGCGAAGAGATCGACCATCTGTTCCGTGCCGCACTGCCAGCCCTGGCTAAGGTCGAAACAGAACAGCGCCGAATCGCTGCCGCCCGCCACCTGGGTAGGTACGGGCCAGGAACCATGCCGATGCCGGGCGACGACCTGGACTTGCTGGACATCATCAGCTCCGTCCTCAACATCGAGCAGCCCCTTGACTCGAGCGAGAGCCGGCAACTCGTCGAGCGCATCTACACACACTTCGCCCGGGAGAACAAACGCAAGAACCTTTTGGGCAGGGGCTTCGAGGACACCCTTGCGGCGATCATCGCTCGCCTCCCCGGCGACAGTGAGTGGGTCGTCCGGACCAGAGTGCCCTTGCCCGACATCCCAGGCTTCCTGGCGCCCAGTCAACAGGCCAAGCAGCCTGAGGTCGACCTGGCCCTATGGGAACCGAAGCCGCAGGGCCGGCGAATCTTGGTCAGCGCCAAGTGGTCGGTCCGGGCCGACCGGGAGCGGCAGTTCGATAGTGACTTCGAGGATTACATCAGATCCAGCGGCGGCGGCGTCTTCGACTACATCCTCGTAACCAATGAATTCGATGCCGCCCGGCTCGACGCCGCGTGTTCTCGGGTCCACGGTCGCGACCACCTCTTCAGTAGCGTCGTCCACGTACAGCCCCAGGGTGTCTTGGTTGCCTACGGCGACCAAGAGCAACCGCAAGCAGCAACGTTGCGCGGCAAGGCTGGCCGGCTACCCGTACATATCGAGGACAGGCGCTTGATCTCACTTGAGCAATGGCTGAACCAGCTGCTGGGGTAGGGGCGTCGTGGGCATCGACGGCGGGCGTCCGCCGCAGGATGCAGCTCCAACGCGAGCGGGACACCGCACCGGAGATGGCCCTCCGGCGCGAGCTGCACCGCCGCGGCCTCCGCTATCGCGTTGACGTGGCGGCCGTCCCCGCCACCCGCCGCCGTATTGATATCGCCTTCACCCGCTGCCAGGTGGCGATCTTCATTGACGGTTGCTTCTGGCACGGCTGCCCCGAGCATGGCCGGCGCCAACATGACATCAACGGGTGGTACTGGCCGGCCAAGATTGCCGGCAACAAGGAGCGGGACGCGGACACGGACCGCCGCCTCGGTGAGGCTGGCTGGGTCGTTAGGCGATTCTGGGAGCATGACGACCCGCTCAGCGCCGCTGACGAAATCACCGCACTGGTGCGCGCTGCCCAGGACACTGGAGAATCGTGAGTCTGACGATGAACGCGCCAGAGCCCCTGGACGAAGTTCTCGCCCGTCTCGAGGCGGAGCCGAGTGCCTGGGTCCGGCTTGCGGCCGCCCGTTACGAGGATGCGTGGGAGGTCGAGATCTTCGACATTGTGACTGGGGCGCCTCCTGCGTCCTGGCGAGCCGAGCGCATGATCTACCGGGACAGCGTCTTCATCGCCCTCAGGACCAACGGCTCCACGGTGGTGCGCTGGTTACGCCGGGGCAGCTCCCGGTTGGGCGGCACTCTCCTGAGCTTTCCTGGTCTAAACCCCAATCCTCAGGTTCAACGTGAAGCCGGTAACGCCCACAGCGCCTACGAATCGTCGCGCTGGCCCACGGTACGGACGGATCTGATCGGGGGTATGGCACCGCCGAATCAGCAGCAGCCGCAGCAGATGCTGGTTAGTGCTGGAATGACCACGTTCCAGAACTTTGCTACAGCGGCCCGTTATCTCCTGCGGGATGCTCCTACCACCGAGAGCATGATTCACCGCCGGATGAGTTACCGGCATCTCGACACGAGCGCACGTATCGCCATGGTCGAGTACACCGACGAGGACGTCTGGGTCAGTCTGGAAGGCAATCACCTCGCTGGAGTGAAGGTCGAGCTGATGGGAAGTACCCCCGGTCCGACCAAGACCCTTAGGCGCGCCCCTCGCGGCCCGGTCCACTTGAAACTGGAGAACGGAGTTCCCCGCAACGCGTTCGTCGTGCTGGTCGAAGGCGACTACCCCCTCGACCAGAAGGCGCTTGGTTGGGAGTATCCGGTCATGCAGGACCCAGATGTACGCCGACTCGTGAAGTTTGATCCCACTGCCCGCCTGCAAGCCCTGCTCTACCATAAGGAACACGAGCAAGTTGAGTTCAAACAGGGCATTATCGGCAACTCCGATAGCGACAAAGAGACGGTGATGAAGACGGTGGCCGCCTTCGCTAACGGTGATGGCGGTGCGCTCTTCTTCGGCATCAACAAGCGTTACGAAGTGATCGGGTTGCCCGAGGCCGAGGTGCCGAGGTTCCAAGACTCGGTGTCTGACCTGATCGATGATTGGGTGCACCCGGCGCCAGCTTGGGCGTTCGATCTGCTTACCGTGCCGGGCAGTCACTCTCGGGTGGTCGTGGAGCTCGTAGTCAGTTCAGGCGACTGGCCGCCGTACGGTGTGGGAACCACCCGCCGGAGCCTCAGGTACTACGTGCGACATGCAGCACGTTCCGTGCCGGCGAGACCGGATGAGGTACGTGCACTCGCACGATCACGACCACCAAGCGAGCGACCAGGAGGTGGTTTCATGCTCCAGTAGACCCGGGAGCGCGAGCTTGCGTCGCTCCTGCATGCTTGTGATTCGCCTGCAGCGAATCTGCTCTGAGTGCAGCTGTCGTTGCCGAGTTACGTCGAACCGTTAAGGCGGACCCGCAAGGAAGACTCTACCCGGCAACGCGACTGATCGACCGTGTTGGACGGGTATGCACAGGCTGAGAAAGCCGTCCCTTCTAGGCTCGACAGGGCTGAGGCAGACTTCTGGGGTCAGGAGCACAGGTTGACGAAACAGCTAAGGCGAAAGGTCGTGCACGGTGATGACCTCCTCTATCGATTCTTCCAGGATGTTCTGACAAAAGAGCCAGAGCTCTTCGCCAAGGTCCCGCAGATGATGCTCGAGGCGATGGGGATATGGCTTCCGCTCGATGTGTACTACGACTGGCCAGTACTTGTGCCGTGGGTTGTAAGAGACCCGAAGTGCCGAGGAAATCCGACTAAGGGAATCCCCGACGAGTGGAGTTCGCCCGATCGGCGGGGCTACCTGCGGGATGATAACTCGTTGATCAAGGCGCTCCCACGAAGCCTGTCCGTGCAAACGCCGAATGCCGGGATACTTCAAGGTGCTCGAATGGGCAGCGAGTTCGTCGCATCACACGTGTGGAGAGAGGTGCTTTCCCGGCAGACGCTGGCGAGTCGTGTCCCACTCCTCAATTCGTTTGTGCCGAATCTCGTCTGGCTCCCAGCACAGGTGGCGAAGTTGACAGACCGGGAAGGCAGCGTGGTTCAGAGAACCCTCCAATCGATGTCCTTCGCGATATACCACGACGCTCCCGTTGCTCCTCACCTCGAGGGACTGGTGTCGGAGGCGTGGGCGATGTTGCCTGAACCGCAATCCATCAATGTGTCAATCTCGAACCTCAACTGGTTCGAGCCAACGGATCAATTCTTCGCGACGAGGTGTCAGCGTCTGAACACTGTCGTAGCAGCGCTCCGACTCGATGCAGGTCAGCCTCTAACGACCAAGGTGGTGACCTCCCGCTACACCGCTGGCCTCCCCGGGGTGACACGACTCGCTCGGCGTGAACTCCTTGCCTATCTAAGACGATTCCAAGCCGACCGCATTGCCTTGGACTAGAAGCCCCTCCTACGGAGAGGGTTGTCCGAGCGGGGATACGGAGCGGTCTGTGGATCGCTGCCGGGGGCGATATGGAACCAAATGCCCCATGACCTGAACGCACTAGTCGCTTCGACGGCCCTAGCGCCAGGGTCGGTGAACAAGTAGCTCAGGGGGATGCCAACTGTCCAACAGGAGGTGGGATTGCTCATCGTGATTAGTCGCGAGTTCCAGTGCTACCACAAGAGGATGCACTACTGGCCAGTGAGAGTCCGAGACTCCCCATGCCGCTGCGTCAATGCGGTGCGTGGTGATCCACGCAACTGGTGTGACTGAGATGACCGCACGTGCGCCGCTTACAGATGATGACACACCCAGCTCCCTCTCCGCTCTTCTGAGGAGATCCTCGCGGGGTGGGTAATACCTCGGTGGAGTGTTGCTTACATCTCCAATCGGAATGCCCAGATGGCCTGAGCATGTTTTCCGGTCAAGACCCAGCCAGCCGATCGTTCGATGACCTCGAGGCCGAACCCCAAGCTTTCCGCGAGCCGTGTGTTTTGGAGGGGTGGTTCATTCATCAACGAGACAGGCGGATCGCTCTCGGCCCAGCATTCAGCCAGAGCGTTGAAGAGGCGCGGATTGATCGGTTGTCGATCAGTATCAATAAGACGGTCCTCCTCAAGTGCACTCAAGGCGGCGTCTACGCGTTGAGGTGCGATTCCCAGCTCAGCTGCGCTAGATTCGCGACTGGCGAATCCCTGGCGATTCAGGAGGAGGGCAAACGCGACTGCTCGGGTTGTTGGGTCGTGTCTCAGTGAATTCATTCGTCAATCTCAGCAGCTTGGGAGAAAGAAGCTGCCCTCATAGTCCACCACCTGTGCGGTTGACGGCGTAAGCAAGTCGCTGGCGCTCGGCAGCCAGTGCCTTCGAGATCCGCTGAGCCGAGGCACGAACATGACGATCCCAGTCGGTCGCGTCCCAGCCGTACAGCACGAGGAGAGCCCGGTGGGTGGTGGTGTAGCCGGCGTACAGCCCGCCACCCACCGCCAACGTGTGCTCCCAGGGCTCAGCGGTCGTGCGCCGTGCTGTGGGGTCATGGCTCGGATCCGCGTAATGCATTGCTAGTCCATGGACCGCACCGTGAGTCGGAGCGGACGGGAGCCTGTAGAACATTGCGGCTGCCTCTCCGCGGTCGATGCCTTCGAGGCTAAGCACACCGGGACGAGTGACGAGATCCGCGATTAGGTCCACTGCTGTGGGCGGGTCGGGTATGGGGATTCCAGCTCGGTCCGCTCCCTCAAGGACCTTCGTCTCGATCTCCGACATCGCATTTCGGGTCTGGGCGTTGAACTTACTGATTTCGCTGATCGAACGGAGTCGCTCGCGGAGGAATCGCCCCGCCCGATCGAGGTGCCCACCGTCGGGAGCGAGCACCCAGTAAAGCCGGGCTGCTGTCTCCAGGGCAGCGCGTAGGGCATTGACGTATCCGACGCTGGTGTCATCACGCGCTAGTAACGTTGCGGCCGAGCGCACGAGGTCGTTCAGTGACCGCATTTTGCCCTCTGCATCGAAGTACGCGCCGAAGAGCGGTGCTGGTGGACCCGTAGCTGCCTCGAGCTCCGTATCGAACTGTTCAACCTCCTGGGCTGCGATGGAGAGCTCTGAAGGCTGTCCGTGGTTGGCGGTGTAGATGGTGTCGGACAGATCGACGGTATCGATGAACATTTCCGCGAGTCCCTGCCGGTTGAGCACATGCTCACAGTAACCAGCGATCCGGCCTGGGAACCGAGCTATTTCCATCCCGTACATGCCATGAGGGTCTGTTGCTGGAGGTAACGAGCAGGTCTCAAATTCGGTTCTGCCGGCGAAAGCGCAGGTCCGTCGAGTTCGAATAGGACATCGTCCTCTCTGCCAACCAGAGCGGATTCGAACAGAGCGAATTCGAACTACCGATCTTTGAGTGGTCGTGTGGGCCGCAATTGGGTTCCCATCGGGCCCACCCTAAGCGGTGACACCCGAGTGGACGCCGTTACCGTCGGAGTTCGAGCACCTCAGCGGCTCCGTGGGTTTCATGGGAATCAGCTGTCCGCCACGTGGCGTCGAGGCCCTCGCGGAGGCGCTCGTCGAGCGTCGGCAACAGGTGCCCATAGCGGTCGAAGGTGAGCTTGATGGTCGAGTGACCCAGTCGTTCCTGGATCTCCTTGGGATGCGCACCCTGGGCGATGAGCAGGGCCGCGCAGGTGTGCCGCAGATCATGGAACCGAAGCCTCGTAGGCAAGCCAGCCTGCTCTACTGCCGGCTTGTAATGGCGAGGGTAGAAGCTGCGCCGAAGTGGTCCGCCCTTGGGCGACGTGAAGACGTAGTCGTCCCCCGACGGGTACGTGGCCAGGTGCTCGGCCAAGAGCTCGCCCAGGAAGCGCGGAATGGACACCGTCCGAGACTTACCCGTCTTCGTCGGACCCGTCCGCACAGTCCCGTTCACTTCGGTGAGCGCCTCGGTGATCTCGATCGTGCCACGGAGCAGATCCAATCGGGATATGCGAAGCCCAGCCAACTCGCCCCAGCGCATGCCGGTATAGGCGGCGGTGTAGATGAGAACCCGGTAGCGGTCGTCGATGGTCTCAGCCAAGCGCCGTACCTCGTCGGGGTTGAGGAAGCACTGCTCGGTGCTGGTCGTCTGGCGGGGCAAGCGGATGCCTCGGCACGGCGTGCGGGGGATCACACCGTCGGTCTCCGCCGTCGACAGGATCCGGCCCAAGACCCGGTACACGGCTCCAACCGACGTGGGTGCCAGTCCCTTATCCACCAGGTCGGCTACAAACCCCCGGATGTCGACGGGCTCGATGCGCCCGATGGGCCACGGGCCGAAGGCCGGGAGGATATGGCGATGCAGGAAGGAATCCACATTGCTGAGGGTCCCCGGGCGCAGATGGGCCAGGGTCTCTCGCCACCGGGTGGCGTAGGTGGAGAAGCGGATCTTGGCCAGGGCCGGGTCGGTCCACATGCCTTTTGCGAGGTCGGTCTCGACTGTCCCCAGGAACGTGCGTGCCTCGGCTTTCGAGGTGAATGTTCGGGTGCGCTGGCGACCGGAGCGGTCGCGGTACCGGGCCTGCCAGCCCACGCCGCGGGCGTCCTTCCTCACCGAGCCCATGGCGGCTCTTTCGCCTCGGTCACCGACCACGCCGCCGTACCAAGAGTGGGTGCGTTGAACTGGGCTCGATCCGGCTGGACTCCAAGAAGGCGTCGAGATCCTCGACCGAGAACCGCAGGAGCCTGCCGACCTTGAAGTAGGGAATCCTCCGGTCGGTCACCAGGCGCCGCATGTAGCGCTCGGCCACATTCAGGTAGGCCGCCGCCTCGGGCAGCGTGAGCGGACGCCCACGTGTGGGCGCTACGGGGTCTGACGTGGGCCGCTGTGGCCGAGCTGCCCGACATGGGGGCCCTCCCTCCTCGGCCTCGGGGTCGTCGCTGGGGGTGCACACCTCACCTCCACACCGCCCGCCCATCAAGTCCGTCGCCGGTGCCGGGCTTCGCCCCACAGGAACCTCACAAGACTCCTCACCGGGGCCGCCGGAACACCAGAAGGTCCTCGTGGGCGACCACCAGCCGGGGGACGCCTCGCTGGCGCGACTTACGGGCTTGTTCGAGGGCGAAGAACGACGCCCTCGGCACCAGCCGGTCGTCGCGCACCGCCGCCAGCAGCGCCACGTTGCGCTCGTAGAGGACGAGCCCGGCGGCTTCGCCCACACCGACCAAGGCGCCGGGCAGGTCGACGAGCAACCCGGCCTGGCGATAGGGGCGCACGGTCATGGCGACGAATCCGCCGGGTCGTAGCAGCGCGACGCAACCGGCCAGGATCTGGCCGCTGGCTTCCAACAAGCGCGCCAGGCCCACATGGGCCAGGTTGGCCGGATCCTTCGAATAGCGGTCGTGGCTCTTCTCCACACCCTGGCCCGGCCGGGCTCGCACCTGACCGTGGAGCGAGGCGCCGTAGGGGGGTGAGGTGACCACCAGCGCCACCAGGCCCCGTACAGCGGGATCGACCACGCGCACGAGATGGCGGGCATCTCCGGTCGTCACCTCCCCGTGGCCTGTCGCCCCTTGGGCCCGGGCGAAGGCGACATTGGCGCGCGCCAGTTTGGCCCACGGCTCCTCGTACTCGACCCCGATGGCGTCGCGCCCCAGGTGAACGGCTTCGACCAACGTGGTACCGATGCCGCACATGGGGTCGACGACCAGATCGCCGGGTTGGGTGTAGGTGGCCACGGCGCGCGCCGCGATGGCGGGCAGCATCTTGGCCGGGTGCGTGCCCGACACCTCGAGGTACCGACCCCGGCGCTGGGAATGTGCCGTCCTCTGTGCGGTCGTCCATACCGACAAGGAGAGGTCAGCGGCCATGGTCGGCCTCTGAACTCACGGGGGTATCGGGCTTGACGAAGACGCACACGTCCTCATGCACGACGAGGTGGGCGGGTTCGCCGCCTTGGCGCGCTCGTCGGATCCCGGCCACGGCCCGCGCCCGTGATGAGGCCACGAGCTCGCCGTCGCGGATCGCCGCGTCGATGGCGACGACGTGCTGGGTGTAGCCGAACCCCGCCGCCCGACACAGCGCCACAGTCCGTCCGGCCAAGTCGTGGGTGCGACCGGCGCGCCGGCTGTTGCGGGTGACCGTGACGAGGGTTCCCCCGGGACGCAGCACGTCGAAGCAGCCGGCGTAGATTTCGGCCATGGCCGCCTCATAGGCGCGACCGCAGGTGTGCCCGGGCCTGGCCCGATTCCTCGAGCAACCCGGTGAAGCGGCGGGGCTTCTCCGGCGAGAGTCCGGCGCGGTCTTGTTGATCACGCCGCCGTCGCACGCATAGTGCGGAGACACACAGATCAGGTCGACGAAGCCGGCGAGGTCACCGAGCACGTCGGCCGGTGCCCGGGCGTCGCCGACGCGGATCTCGGCCCGGGCCCGTTGTTTGGCCTTCAGAGCATGGTCGAGGTTGGTTCGGGCGATCTCGGCCCAACGGGGGTCGACCTCGACACCCACAGCACGGCGGTCCAGAAGCGCGGCTTCGACGACGGTGGTCCCGATGCCGGCCATCACGTCGACGACATGCTGACCGGGCGCCGAGTACTCGGTGATGATGCGCCGGGCGAGCTCGGGGAGCATCGGCGCCGGATGCTGCGCGCCCGCCGGCACATAGCGGCCGGCGTGTTGGTCTTGGGCTGAAGTCTGGGCCACCGGCCAGAGCGCAAGTGGCACGGCGGGGCGGGCGGGACAGCGGGGAGTGGCGGGTGTGGACATGGTCGGCCCACGACCGGAGAAGCGTCACCTACAGAACAAGGGTTTCGAGTGTCTTTTCCGACAAATAGATATGGGCGAGCCCGGCACCGGGCAGGCCACGCACTACCCCGCAGGTGATGTCTCGACTACCCCGAGTGTGGGGGAGTGGCCCCCGGACGCCACTTTCGACTCCCTCGCAGACGCGTTCCGAGAAATTGTTTTCTGGGATCTGAGTTGCCTAGCGCGCTGAGTACCCCCGCGCCCCGTGCGTCAAGTACCCCGCGCCGATGAGCTGCGCCAATGGCTCTGACCGTTCCGCCGTACCCCGCCACTACCCCACATCCGGGGTAGTGGCGGGGTAACGATCGGCGATGGGAATTCGGGGGAAAAGCGGGGGAGGCCCCATGGCCTCATGACGGCTCCGAAGTGAAAGGAGCTGCCCGTGGCATCTCGCCGCGTTCTCACCGACTCGCCCTTCGACACCGTGGAGAAGGCCTTCGATCTGCTCGTCTCCGGCGCCCGCCCGCTTGTCCTCGACGGCATGTTGCTTGCCGGTCTCCCGGATCGGGCTATCGCGCTCGGGGAACTCAAGGCCATGCTCCTTCATCCCACCATGGCGTTCGAGCTCCGCGACGCCGTGATCGGCGACCTCGTGGCCCGGTCCCGCTCCGTAGGTGGACCGTGGACGGTGGGTCTGGCCGGGGTGCTCATGCCGGGGCTGCGTCGGGCCGTGTGGCCCCTGGTGCAGACCTGTCCGGGGAAGGCCGCAGACATCGAGGCTGAAGCTCTCGCCGCCTTGTTGGCGGCGGTGGCCCGGTGTGAACCGGGGCGGCCGCGCCTGGCGTCGCGGTTGTGTTGGTTGGCCCGCAACGCCGCCAACCGGTTGCTCAGTGCCGAACTGGCCGAGCGGGCCCGACCGGCAAACGACCCAGTGTCTGCCGCGCCGCGCCAACCGTGGGGGCATCCCGATCTCGTGCTCGACAAGGCGGTGCGCGCCGGAGTGATCGGCGCCGCCGACGCGGAGCTCATCGGCGCCACCCGCCTCGGCGACGAGGACCTGGCTGATGTTGCTGACGACCTCGGGATCGGCTACTCGGCGTGTCACCAACGGCGCCGTCGGGCGGAGTCAGCGCTCGGCGCGTGGCTGCGCTCTGAGAGCTATCCCCAATTCGAGTTTGTCGAAAAGAGGGCCGAAACCCCTTGTTCTTCTAGCGGGGGTCGTCCCCGGCAGGGCCGGTCAATGGACCGGCGACCGGACAAGCGTCGCTCGACACCAACGACCAGGAGGTGAGAGTGCCCAACCCGGTTCGACCGGAACTGCTGGGCCGACCCCTGCGCTACCCCGGATCTCACCGGGACCGATCGAAGGAGTTCGCCACGACATATCCCGCCCACACGAAATTCACCGAGCACGCCCGAGCGTGGCGCTATCGAATCGTCTGGCGAAGACTGGCTCGCCCATCGGCAGGCCGCACCCGAGCCATGCTGCGCCGGCTCCCCATCGTCGTCTTGCTCGCCGCCGGACTCCTCCTCGTCGTCGCCACGCCGGCCCTGGCGGCCACCGGCACGCCCACGTTGAGCGGAGTGATCGACAACCTGCGCAACTGGATCGTGGGGATCCTCGCCGGGGTCGCCACGCTGTTCCTCACCATCGCCGGGCTGCGCTACGTGACCGCGGGAGGCGACCCCGGCCAGGTCGAGAAGGCGAAGATTGCCCTCAAGTCCGCCGCCACCGGCTACGCGCTGGCCATCCTCGCTCCGCTGCTCGTCTCCGTCCTCGCCTCGATCGTCGGCGGCTGATGAATCGGCTGCGAACTTGGCGACCCTGGCCCCACGGACTGCTCGTTGTCGCGGGCGCCATCGTTGGAATCCTCGCCCTCGGTGTCAGCGCGCACGGTGTCCGCGTGTACCGCGCCGACGCCCAACGCGCCGACTCGCAGGTGACGCATCGGGTCGTGGTCGCATCTCGGGCGGTGGTGCTCAGCGTCGCGACTATCTCCAATTCAACGGCCTCCAGTTCGACGGCCTCCGCATTCTCGACCACCCCGACCACGACAACCTCGGGAACGTCGGGCTCGGGGTCTTCGGGGGAGGGGCCGCCGGGAATCCAGGTCGGCCCGGGAAACACCACCGCGCCCTCCACGCCGGCGTCGGGCAGCGGCGGCGCCGTGAGTGGCGGCAATCAACCCTCACCAGGACTCTTCGACATCACCGGGCACATCACCGCCGCCATCGACAGTTGGTTTCGAGATCTCGTCACCGCCGCGCTCGACCCGGTCCTTACCCTCCTGGGCCACACCCTGCTCGCCACCCCCAACGTCACCGCCCAGGGCCGCGTCGGCGAGCTGTGGCGGATGACCGAAGGCATCGCCGATTCCTTCCTCGTGCTCTTCGTGCTCGTAGGCGGGGCGATCGTCATGGGGCATGAAACCCTCCAGACCCGCACCGCCATCAAAGACGTCCTGCCCCGCATCGTCGTGGCCGCCGTCGCGGTGAACGCCAGCCTCAGCCTGGCCGGGCTCGCTATCTCCAGCGCTGACTCGCTCTCCCAAGCCGTCCTCGGCCAGGGCGTCGACCCCTCCCAGGCCGCGGTCGTGCTCCGCCAGCTAATACTCGGCTCACTCGCTAACGGGGGCATCTTCGTCGTGCTCCTCGGCGGTGTCGTTGCCGTCTTGGCGATAGTGCTGCTCGGGACCTACATCGTCCGCCTCGCCCTCGTCGTGCTCCTGATCGTCGGCGCGCCGATCTGCCTGGTCTGCTACGCCCTGCCCCAGACCGAGGGCCTGGCCCGGCTGTGGTGGCGAGCCTTCGCCGGCACCCTCGCCGTGCAGGTCGCCCAATCGCTCGTGCTGGTCACCGCACTGCGGGTGTTCCTGGCCTCGGGCGGTCCGGCCAACCTCGGGATCGCCTCGAGCGGTGGACTGGTCGACCTGCTCGTCTCGGCCTGCCTGTGCTGGGTGCTGGTGAAGATCCCGTCTTGGGTGAGCCGCGTGGTGTTCTCCGGCTCTCGTGGCCATGGCGGGCTCAGCCGCGTGGTGCGCGACGTGATCATCTACAAAGGCGCCAAGGCCCTCGCCGCCGGGGTCGGGCTGTGACCCCCGCCGAGCGGGCCACGAGCCGGGACCGGGGTCGGGTGCGCATCCCCGCCGATGTCGAGCGCGAGGACCGACTGCTCGCCAACCTGACCGCCCGCCAGCTCGCCATCCTGGCTGTGGCCGGGGTGGTCCTATGGGCCGGGTACACCGCCACGCGCCACGTCGTGGCGCCGGCCGTCTTCGGTGTGGTTGCAGTCCCGTTCGGCGCCGTGGCTGTCCTGCTGGCCCTCGGGAGCTTCGAAGGTGTCGCCGCGGACCGGTGGGTGCGAGCCGCCTGGCGACATCACCGCGCCCCACACCGGCTCGTGCCCGCTCCCGACGGGGTCGCGCCCGCGCCCGCCTTCGTTGGTGCCGCCGGTCCGTTGCCGGCGCCGCTGCGACTCCCGCTGGTAGGAGTGAGGGCGGACGGGATCGTCGACCTCGGGGCTGACGGCCTGGCGCTGGTGTCTCGGGCCCGAGCCGTGACCTTCTCCCTACGCACCTCCGGAGAGCAGGAGGCCCTTGTCGCTGGGTTCGCGCGCTTTCTCAACTCGCTTGCCGAGCCTGTCGAGATCCTCGTCCGGACCGAGACCGCTGACCTCGTCCCGACCATCGACGCGCTCCTCGATGCCGCCCCGGAACTGCCGCACCCCGCCCTGGAGGCCGCGGCACGCGGCCACGCTCGCTTCCTCTCCGAACTGGCCGAGCACCGGGATCTGCTTCGTCGCGAAGTTCTCGTCGTGCTTCACCAGGCCGCCGGTGACAACGCCACCGGTCGTCTGCATCGACGGGCCTCGGAGGCCACTGCCGCGCTCGGCGCCGCGGGGGTAGCCCTCGTCACCCTCGACGGCCCCGCCGCCGCCGGGTGCTTGGCGCGCGCCCTCGACCCCGCCGGAGGAGCGCACCTCGCTGGTGTGGTCGGGACCGAGGAACCCGTCACCACCGCCCGCGTCACGAGACGAGACGTCTCGTGAGCACTTTCCCGCGTCGCTTTGCGCGCCCTGCCACTCGTCCGTCCTCGCCGTTTGGCCCCCACGCAGTCGAGGTTGGCCCCCGGGCCTTGCGGGTAGGAGACGGCTGGTGCCGGAGCTTCGCCATCGTGGGATATCCCCGCGAGGTTGGCCACGGGTGGCTCGAACCGCTCACGGCGCATCCGAGCCGTGTCGACATCGCCCTGCACGTCGAGCCGGTGCCGGCCAACATCGCCGCGAACAGACTGCGCCGCCAGCTCGCCCGTCTCGAATCCGGTCGGCGGGCCGATGCCTCCAAGGGACGGCTCGGCGACCCCGATATCGAGGTCGCCGCCGCCGATGCCCGAGAGCTCGCCGCGGGGTTGGCCCGGGGCGAACAAAAGCTGTTCCGCGTCGGCCTCTACCTCACCGTCCACGCCCGAAGCGAAGAGGCACTCGACGCCGAGTGCGCCGGTGTCCGAGCGGTGTGCGCCTCGATGCTCCTCGATGCTCAGCCGACCACCTGGCGCACCCTCCAGGGCTGGACCTCGACCCTGCCGCTCGGCGTCGACGCCTTGGGTCAGCGGCGTAGCTTCGACACCGACGCACTGGCGGCGTCGTTCCCGTTCGCCTCGGCCGAGCTGTCGGCACAGAGCGGCGTTCTCTACGGCACCGCCACCAACGGCTCGGGGCTGGTGCTGTGGGACCGCTTCGCCCAGGACAACCACAACTCGGTCATCCTGGCCCGCTCCGGGGCGGGCAAGTCGTACCTCGCCAAACTCGAAGCACTGCGCAGTCTCTACGCCGGGATCGAGATCGCCGTGGTCGATCCCGAGGATGAGTACCGGCGCCTGGCCGAGACCGTCGGCGGCGTCTATGTCCACTTGGGCGCCCCCGGCGTCAAGGTCAACCCGTTCGACCTCGCGCCCGGTCCTGACCCACTGATTCGCCGGGCGCTGTTCGTCCACACCCTCGTTGCGGTATTGCTCGGAGAGAAGCCTGACCCGGCGTCGACCGCCGCGCTCGACCGGGGCATCGTCGGCGCCTACGAGTCGGTCGGCATCACCGCCGATCCCCGCAGCCACGCCCGACCCGCCCCGCTGCTACGCGACCTCGCCGCCGCGCTCGACGCCGATAGCGACCTCGCCGCGCGCACCCTGGCACTTCGGCTGGCGCCGTTTGTGACCGGTACGCACCGGGGGATGTTCGACGGGCCGACCACCACGCATCCCCGTGGGCACCTCGTCGTCTTCTCGCTGCGCGATCTACCCGGCGAGCTGAAGGCGGCTGGGACGCTGCTCACCCTCGACGCCGTCTGGCGGCGGGTGAGCGACCCCTCGAACCGCAAGCGCCGGCTGGTGATCGTCGACGAGGCCTGGTTGCTCATGTCCGAGCCGTCCGGCGCGGAGTTCCTGTTCCGCATGGCCAAGTCCGCCCGCAAGCACTGGGCCGGGCTCACCGTCGTCACCCAGGACGCCGCCGATCTGCTCGGTTCGCGGTTGGGCCAGGCCGTCGTCGCCAACGCTGCCACCCAGATCCTGCTTCGCCAGGCACCGCAGACCATCGACGCGCTGGCCGAGGCCTTCGCGCTGTCGGCCGGCGAGCGCGCCTATCTCCTCGGTGCGGGGCGCGGTCAGGGACTGCTCGCGGCGGGGGTCGACCGGGTGGCGTTCACCGCCCTTGCCAGTCCCGCCGAAGACGAGATCTGCCGGACCGGGATCGAGCAGACCCTCGACGACACCCCCGACCTCTGACATGCACGGAGCCCGAGACATCGTCGCTCACGTCATAGCGATAGCGGGGGAAGCCATTCCCGCCCCACAACCAGCCCCGCCACCGGCAGTGGCGTCCGGCCCGTTGGCCCGTTATCTCGCCCACCCCGGTGCCGAAACCGCCCGGTTTGTCCATCACCTCGGACAGGTGCTCACCCACCTGGCGGTGACCGTCGGGCCGGCCGTGCTCGGAGTCGTTGTGGTCGGCGTCGTCACGGTGATCGTGGCCCGAAGCCGCCAAGCCCGTCGGCTGGCCGAGGGGGCGCAGCTGGTGCGGATACTAGCCCCGCCCGAAGTCGACCCACACGGGGCGGCGACCTTGTGGACGAACCTCGTCGCTTTGCTCCGCCCGGCCTGGCGGCGACTGCTCGGGGGCCAGCCGCACCTCGGCTTCGAGGTCACCGCGTCCGACGGCGGGCTCACCATCGCCATGTGGGTGCCCGGGGCTGTCCCACCGGGCCTCGTCGCCCGTGCCGTCGAGGCGGCCTGGCCCGGGGCGCGCACCGAGACGGTTCCTGCCGTCGCGCCGCTGTCCGGGCCGGGGGTGACAACCGGAGGTGAGCTGCGCTTGGCACTGTCCGAGCAATACCCGTTGCGTGTCGTACACAAGGTCGACCCCCTCCGCCCGCTGCTGGGCGCGCTCGCCGGCCTCGACGAGGGCGAGTCGGCCTGTGTGCAAGTGCTCGCCCGACCCGTCACCGGCCGGCGCCTCACCCGCCTCCACCAGGCCGCCGCCGCCCGTCGTGCCGGGCGCCCGGCCACGCACATCGGACGACTGATCGATTTGGTCACGCCCGGACCGACGTCGCAACCGGCTGTCACCGACCCCAGCCGCAGCGCCGATGTGGCCGACATCTTGGACAAGGCCGCCCAGCCGTGCTGGGCCATCTGCGTCCGCTACGCCGTGGCCACCACCGCTACCGACCGACAAGCCTCGGTTCGCCTGCGGGGCCGAGCCCACGCCGTCGCTTCCGCCTTCGCACTCTTCGCCGGGCGCAACCGCTTCGACCGTCACCGTCTCGCGCGCCCCGCCGATGTTCTCGCCGCCCGGCGGTTCGGCAGGGGAGACGTCGTCTCGGTCGCCGAGCTGGCTGCCCTCGCACATCTGCCCACCGATGCGAGCGTCCCCGGCCTGGCGCGCGCCGGGGCCAAGGCGGTCGCCCCGCCGCCCGCTGTCGCCCGCTCCGTGAGTCCAGCGGGGTCGACTCCGAGCTCGGTTGCCGACGCCGAGAGACGCACCGACACCCCGAAGCTGCTCGGCGACGCGCAAGCCGGCGGACGCCGTCCCGTCACGTTGGCAGTGCCCGACGCCCGCTACCACCTTCACGTCATGGGCGCGACCGGGTCAGGCAAGTCGACGCTCCTTACCAACCTCGTCCTAGGCGATGTCGCCGCCGGTCGGGGAGTGGTGGTGATCGACCCCAAGGGCGATCTCATCACCGACCTGTGCGACCGACTCCCGGCCGGCGCCGAGTCTCGCACCGTGCTCATCGACCCCGAGGACCCCGAAGCCGCCCCGGTCCTCAACGTGCTCGCCGGACCTGACCCCGACCTCGCCGTAGACAACCTCGTCGGCATCTTCCGGTCGATCTTCGCTGCCTTCTGGGGGCCTCGCACCGACGACGTGCTGCGTAGCGCGTGCTTGACCCTGCTCCGCTACGGCGCCACGTCGGGTACCTCAACGAGCCTGGCCGACGTCCCGCGACTCCTCGCCGACGATGCCTTCCGTGCCCCCCGTGTGGCCGCTGTCGCCCATGACACGGTCGGCCTCGGGGGGTTCTGGGACTGGTACGAGCAGATGAGCGAGGCGAGCCGCGCGCAAGTGATCGGACCGGTCATGAACAAGCTCCGGGCTTTCTTGCTCCGCGACTTCGTCCGCTCGGTGGTCGGCCGTCCCGACTCGAGCTTCGACATGGGCCAGGTCCTCGATGGCGGCATCTGTCTGGTCCGGGTCCCCAAAGGCATCCTGGGTGAGGAGACCGCCCGGCTGCTCGGATCGTTCGTCGTCGCCAAGGTGTGGCAGAGCGCGACGCACCGTGCCCGGCTCGGTCAGTCGGCGCGGGTGGACGCCTCGCTCGTCGTTGACGAGTGCCAGAACTTCCTGCACCTGCCGCGGTCCTTCGACGAGATGCTGGCCGAGGCCCGCGGCTACCGGCTCTCCATGGTGCTCGCCCACCAGCACCTCGGCCAGCTGCCCCGAGAGCTACGCGAAGCGGTCTCGGCCAATGCGAGGTCCAAGGTGTGGTTCTCGATGAGCCCCGAGGACGCCCACGAGCTTGGCCGTCACGTTGCCCCCGAGGTCTCCGAGCACGACCTGTCCCACCTCGGCGCCTATACCGCCGCGGCCCGCCTGGTCGTCGACGGTGAGGAAACCCCCGCCTTCACCCTTCGCACCCGGCCCGCACCGCCCGCCACCCCCGGCCGCGCCAAGGCGATTCGCGACGCCAACCGTGCCGCACACGCCCGCCCCGCGGCCCGGACGCCTCTCACCGGACGTGCCCTGCCCGCCGCGCCACGGAACGCCCCCACCTCCCCCGAGCCATGACCGGGTTGTGTCCGTGAGAGGGATCCGTGAGGGGATCCGTAGGGGGATCCGCAGTGGGATCCGTCGTGGATTGGATCCCCCACCCCGCGCTGTCTCGCCAGGTCCGGGCGGTGGTAGGGGATCCGTGGCGTCGGCGGACTTAGAGGGTGAGTGGTCGTGAGTCCGTGGAAATGACCGGCCAAGGGCCGGTGCGCGCTGCGTCGGGAAACGGAACGTCATCGGTCAAGGCGCCGCCAGGCGTCTCCAAGGGAACGACAGTGTCCGCAGGCACCACGTCAAGAACGACTACCGCATCGCTGGTCGGTCGTCGTGGCTGGAGGGATCTCGACCATCGGCTGCTGGCGGTGCTGGGTCGGATCACCGACCGGGACCGTCGGCTCTGCCGTCTCCTCAAGGATCATCGGGTGCTCACCACAGCCCAAGTGGCCGACATCGGCTTCACCGGGGAACGCCGCACCCGTCTGCGGCTTTCCGAGCTGCACGCCCTCGACGTCGTGGACCGCTTCCGACCCCGGACTGGGGGGAACCCTGCTCCCTTCCACTGGGTCCTCGGTCCGCTCGGTGCCGCACTCGTCGCGGCGGAGGCCGGGGTCGACGTGTCCGAGCTCGACTGGCGCCGCGGCCTGGTCTACGACCTCGCCGCCAGCCAGCGCCTCACTCATCTCGTCGGGCTCAACGGCTTCTTCACCGCGCTGCTGCGCTCGGCCCGTAGGCGGCCCGGCTGCCGGCTGGAGGAGTGGTGGTCTGAGCAGCGCTGTGGGCGCGAGTGGGGCGAGCTCGTCCGCCCCGACGGCTACGGCGTGTGGACCGAACATGACACCTCGCTGCCGTTCCTCCTCGAATACGACAACGGAACCGAACGCCTTGCTCGCCTCGCCGAAAAGCTCGACGGCTACGCCAAGCTCGCCGCCGCGGCGGGACATCCCAACTGGGTCCTCTTCACCTTCCCCACCGCCCGCCGCGAGAGCGACGCCCGCCGGGTCCTCATCCACCGTGGCGTCCCAGTGGCCACCGCGGCGCGCACACCCGATCTCACTCCCGACGACGCGGTGTGGCTCCCGGTCGACGACCACGACCCGCGTCTTCGCCTTGCCCAGCTGGCGAGCTTGCGCCTCGACGCGTGACGATCGGCCTCGACGCTGCACCCACCAGCCTCGGCACCAAGGTCGCCGCTGGAGCGGCGGGGCTCGTCCTCTTCGTCGCCGTCCTCGCCGCGGCAGCCGGCGCAGGGGTGGCGTCTTTGCTCGGCGGGGGCGACAGCGCCCCGAGCGTTGCTGCCACGGCACAGATCCCAGCGGTGATGCTCGCGCTGTACCAAGCGGCCGCTGCCACCTGCCCCGGCCTGCCGTGGACGGTGCTGGCCGCCATCGGCACCGTCGAATCCGGGAACGGCACCTCGGATCTTCCCGGTGTCCACTCGGGGGCCAACTCGGCCGGAGCCGAAGGGCCCATGCAGCTCGAGCCGGCCACCTTCGCCGCCTACGACACGCCGGTCCCACCCGGCGGGGCCAACCCGCCCAGCCCGTACGACCCGACCGACGCCGTCTATGTGGCTGCCCGCAACCTGTGCGCCAACGGTGCCGCTAATGGCGCCAACCTGACCGCCGCCATTTTCGCCTACAACCACTCCGACACCTACGTGTCCCAGGTTCTCGACCTGGCCCAGTCCTACGGCCAAACCCAAGCCCAGACCGTCGCCGCCGGCACGGCGCCAGGGATCGCGGTCGACTGGGCGCTCGCCCAGGTCGGGACCCCATACGTGTGGGGCGGCGAGAGCCCCGGAGTTGGCTTCGACTGCTCGGGCCTAGTCCAGGCCGCCTACAAGGTGGCCGGCATCACCTTGCCCCGGGTGGCCCAGGACCAGTACGACGCGACCATAAAGCTCGCACCGAACGATCCGCTCGCACCGGGTGACCTGGTCTTTTTCAATGGAGGAGCCGCAGACGTCACGCACGTGGGCATCTACGTCGGAAGCGGCCAGATGGTGGACGCACCCCGTACCGGAGCCGACGTGAGGGTCGAGAGCGTCCCGACGACCCCTGGGGCGCCTTGGGGCCTCGACACCTTCGTTGGAGCGACTCGAGTTACGGGGTGAGCGCTAGTCGAATGAGGGGACCCAGACCGCCGATTTGCAGGAATGCTCACTGTCCGCATATTTTCATCACGCTTTGTGGTTAGAACGTCGGCCCTTAGGCGAACGGCGGTTCGTCCTGGGGAGCCCGATGTTCGTGTTGGAACTGTTAGCGACGAGCTGCGGCAAAACAACTACGAGGAGTAGCAGGCATTATGGCGGGGGCCACGTGTCTTAGGGATCGAGCTATCCCGGGTCAGACGGACTGCACCATCGTCATCGGTTGGAGGGCACAGCCGGGTGCTTTCGACCTCGCCGCTGGCTGCGCTGACCGGCCAAGCGCTACACCACCTGCAATCCAACTCGCGCATCAGCACGACGCGAGCAGGCAACTGCGATGCCAACGAAGAGCGCGCCCATGGCCATCTTGAGGAATTCGGTCGCCGGGATCGCATCCGTGGCGGCGGCTGTCGCGATGGCGGGCTGCTCCTCGGGTTCCTCCACTCGTCCGAGTATCTCCGGCGCGGCGAGCACCACGACAACATCAGCCGCCACAAGCACCACGTTGTCGGAGTCGGGGCGCGCCACCGGGGCGGCCGTCCTCAACGCCTGGGAGTCCGCAGAGCAGACCCTCTACGGCTACTTACAGCGGCCTTGGCAACGGGATCGGGCCAATCTCGTCGCGGGGGAGACCAGCGCCGACCTGTGGCCGAAGCTCGGCGACTACTTCATCAATCCCGCACTCCAGTCGGAAGACCTGTTCCTCGTCGGCGTGAAGATGGGTCAACTGAGCGGCCCGACGACGTACGACCTCGGTCATCCGACCGTCTCCGGCCTCACTGCGACCACGGCGATCGTCCAGAGCTGCATCTACGACACGGGGACCACCACAGTCGCTGGCGAGCCAGGGCCGGCGACGCTTGATGGGGGCGGAGCAGGAGGTTACAGCGGAACCTGGAATCTCGAGCTGGTTGGCGGCTCGTGGAAGATCCCCGCATTCAAGACTTCGTCGGTGCCGAAATGCTGAACCGCGGAGCACCCCAACTGGTGAGCGCACTGATCCTCACGGCGGTAGCAGTCACTGTGGTACCCGGAGCCGCGTTGGCCGGTACCGGTACCGGTGCCGGTTCGGGTGGCTGTGCCGACTCCGGCAGCACCGTGACGTGCGGATCGGGCCTGGGTGGAGATCCAGGGAGTGGAGGCGGCAACAGCGCATCGGGGCCGAGTCCCGGCGGTGGGGGAGCCCCCCAGCCGCACTGTCCCGATTACGTGCCCTACTCAGTCGCAGTCCCTGGTGCTGATGGCGGCCCTCCGCCCACTGGCGCGGTGCAGCCCGGCGCTTGGTATGTGGATCTGTGTGCCGTTGGCAGCCCCCAGGGCATCGCCACTGGCGTGCAGTGGTTCGCAATCGGACAGGCTCCCGGCACCCCGCCGCCTGACCCGGCGACGGTCGGCGCCCAGGCCGCGAGCGAGCTCCAGCTTCCCGGACCTTCACTGGCCCTGAGCCCGGCGGCCACCGGTTACGTCAATCTGGCCGAATGGCTGTCGGTCGCGCCGTCGATTTGGCACCTCTTCACCACGTCCGCGCACGCGTGCAACGCCGGCGGGTGCACCACGGCGACGGCGACCGCAACCCCGGCGATTGTCACGTGGAACACCGGCGACGGTTCCATCGTCACCTGTAGCGGCCCAGGCACCGCTTACAACCCCGATCTCAGCGCCAGCGCGCAATCGACGAACTGCTCCCACGCCTATACCGCCACATCCGCGAGCCAGCCCAACCTTGACGGCAACCCCAACGACGCCGCTTTCACGGTTTCCGCCACGGTCACGTGGACGGTGTCCTGGTCGGGTCCTGATCGATCCGCCGGTCCGCTGCCGAGCCTCACCACGCATGCGTCGACTTCGTTGAAGGTCGCCCAGATCGAATCCGTCAACACCTGAGGAACTGGAGCTTTGATGGCCACGTCCACCGCGCCCGCACGACCCACCTTCTCGTCCCCACCAATCGTGGAGAGCCGGGGTGGCTTGCGCCTGTCCTCCCGTAACTACCAGCGTCGCCCCTGGCAGATTGGACTCGGGGTGGCGCTGGTTCTGGTGTGCGCGGCGGTGGCCGGAGCACTCTTCCAGTCGTCGAGCCAGCGAGTGTCGATCGTCGTGGCGGCCAAGAACCTGCAGGCCGGCACCGTCCTCACTTCCGGCGATCTCGGTACGGCGTCGATTCCTGCTTCGAGCCACATCACCGCGATGTCGGCGATCGGCGCGTCCGTTCTGGTCGGTCAGCAGCTCGACACCCCCGTCTACGCCGGGCAGGTGATCGTCAAGCAGATGCTGTCGAGCGCGCCCCGGCTCGCCCCTGGCGAACAGGTCGTCGGCATGCTGTTGAAAGGCGACCAGATGCCGTCTGTGCCCCTCGTCGCCGGTGACACCGTCCAGGTCGTTGCCGTCCCTCAGCCTGGCCAGGGCTCCACCATCGGCGCAACGATCGGTTCGACCCTGGTGGCCTCGGCCACCGTGTTCGCCGTGGGCCCGGCTCCGACCAACCAGACTCAGTACCAGGCATCGTTATCGCTGGAAGTGCCCGGCGCCGCCGCGGCGAGCGTCACCGCCTACGCGGCGGCGGATCAGATCGGTCTTTCGCTCGTTGCCACGGGCACGCAATGACCGTCGTCGCTCTGGCCTCGGTCAAAGGCTCGCCCGGGGTCACCACCGCGGCCATCGCCATGGCGGCGCGTTGGCCCGTCGGGCGCAAGGTGCTTCTCGTCGAAGCTGACCCCTGCGGCGGCGACCTCGCCCCCCGCTACGGCTCGACCGTCACCGGTGGCCTCGCCTCGCTGTTCGCGGCGGCCCGGCGAGAGCTCACCCCGGCGGCCGTGTGGGACCACGTCCATGAGCTTCCCGGCGGCCTTCCTGTCCTGTTCGGCCTTTCTGGGGTCCGACAGGCCGCCGCCAACGAGAACGTCTGGCCGGCGATCACGAAGGCCCTCGCCGGCCTGGACGCCGATGTCGTCGTCGACGCCGGCCGGCTGCTTCCCCAGTTTGCCGGAGGTGTCGGCGCCGTCCTCGCCGAAGCCGATGCTCTGGTCGTGCTGTGCGGGTCGACGCTGGAGGCGATCGTCCACCTCCAAAACGCCATGCCAGGCCTCGCCGCCGAACGGCACGGCCGCCAGCTTCTCGTCATCCCGACCGGCCCGGTGGGGTACTCGGCCGATGACATCGCCAAGACCCTCCAGGTTGCCGTCGGCCCGGCGATGCCCGACGACCACGCCGCGGCGGGGGCCCTGGCCAACCGGCGCCGCATACGGAGGCTCGAGAACACGCCGCTTCTCAAGTGGGCCGCCGCCGTGATCGCCGAGCTCGGCATCGGCCAGCCTGTGGTGACCCCACCGGGCATCACCACAGCCACACAAGAGATGGCCTCCGACGCGCCGCTGGCTCCCGATGCCGAGCTGCAGGTTGTGCCTTCGGAACCGTCGCCTGACAACGAAGCGGCGGTGGGAGCGGGACTCCAGTGGGAGGTACGCCGGTGAACGACCAGGAGTGCCTCGAGCTGGAGCAGTACGCGGCGGCGCACGTCGCCGATGGGATTGTCCGCTACGGCGCGGCGGGTATGAGCGAAGACGAGCGTCGTGCGTTCGTCGAGAAGCTCGCTCGAGAGGCCATCGACGAGGCCGCCCGCAGCATGGTGCACGGGGCGCGTCCCACTCCGACCGAAGACGAAGAGGAGCAGATCGTCCGCCGGCTTGTCGCCACCCAGCTGGGACTGGGCCGCCTGCAGCTCTTCCTCGACGAAGACGACATCGAGAACATCAACATCAACGGCTGCGACAGCGTGTGGATCAAGCGCGCCGATGGCACCAAGGAGCAGGTCGACGCGATCGCCGACTCCGATGAGGATCTGGTGGAGCTCGTCCAACGCGCCGCCCGGGGCCACCACACCGGCGGCGAGCGCCGCATCGACAGCGCCAAGCCCATCGTCGACCTGCACCTGGCCGGAGGACATCGGCTCTCCGCGATGATCGAGGTGTCGAACCGCCCGTGCGTGTCGATCCGACGCCACCGTCTCGTCGACGCCACCCTCGATGACCTCGAGGACTCGCTGACCGGTGAGTTGACCACCTTCCTGCGCGCCGCGGTGGCGGCCCGGCTGAACATGATCGTCTCGGGCGGTACCGACGCCGGTAAGACCACCCTGCTGCGCGCACTGGCGGCCGAAGCCGACCCGTCGGACCGCATCATCACCATCGAACTCTCCTACGAGCTGGGCCTCCACGAGCTCCCTCATCGCCACCCGGACTGTGTGGCGTGGGAGACGCGAGAGGCAAACACCGAGGGCCAGGGGGCCGTCTCGATGGACTATCTGGTCCAGCGGGCCAATCGCCATGACGCCGACCGGGTGATCGTCGGCGAGGTCCTCGGGGACGAGATCGTCCCCATGTTGAACGCCATGACCGCCGGCAAAGCCGGCTCGATGTGCACCATCCACGCTGATTCCACCGAAGGCACCTTCGGGAAGATCAAGACCTACGCCAGCCAGTCACCGAAGCACCTGACCGACAACGCCGCCGCGCAGCTCACCGCCCAGGCGCTCGACCTCGTCATCTTCGTCCGCAAACGTCCCGACGCGTCGGGCCTGGCACGGCGCTACGTGTCATCGGTGCGCGTCGTGGAGGACTCCGAAGGCCCGCACGTCATCTCCACTGAGATCTTCGCCGAGCCCGAAGGTGGTGGCCCGGCCGTCCATCACCTTCGCCTGCCCCCGGGACTGCGGGACCGTCTTTCCGATGTCGGCTACGAAGCCCCCCTCGGTGTGTACGGACGATGACCCCAGTGGTCGTTCTCTTCGGTGCCGGCATCGGGGTGGGCCTGGCTCTTGTCATCGGTGGCATCTGGTCCACCGGTTCCCGAGTGGGGCGGATGTCAATGGCGAGGCGGCTCGACCCCGTCAACCGCCAAGCCGCTCTGTGTGCCGTGGTTCTCGGTGTCGTCGTCGGGCTCGTCACCCACTGGCCGGTGGGCGCCGCCATCGGTGCCGGCGTCGGTTGGACGCTGCGGTCCGCGCTTCAGCCCACCACCTCGCGCCGTGTGGTCGGGCGCCTGGAGGCCCTGGCCACGTGGATCGAGGCGCTCCGAGACAGCGTGGCGGCCCATCGAGGTCTGCTCGCGGCCATCGAATCGACCGTTGCCACCGCGCCCAATCTGGTCAAGGGAAACGTCGCCGGCCTCGTCGCCCGGATCGAGAGCGGAACCCCACTCGACAAGGCCCTCTACGCCTTCGCGCAGGAACTCGGCGACGCCGCCATCGACGAGGCCATCGCCCCGCTCATCCTGGCCAGCCGTTTCGGAGGATCGGACCTCCAGCACCTCCTCGCCGCCGCGGCGGCCAATACCCGGGACCAGATCGCGCTGTGGCAGCGCACCGAAGTCGCCCGGGCCAAGCCGCGTCGAGACATGCGCCTCGTGATCGCCGTCACGTTGGCTTTTACCCTGGGCATCCTGGTCATCGGCCACGGCTACTTCCGACCGTTCGGTACTCCCGCCGGCCAGATCGCCCTGCTGGTGGTGGCGTCTCTGTTCGCAGCGGGATTCGCGGCCATGAACCGGCTTTCGCGCCCGGTGCCGATGCCGCGTCTGTTCGACGGCCAGAGTCCCTTGGAAACCAGCACGGGCGACGCTGCCTCGATAAAGGAGGCGGGGAAGTAGATGGTGCTCGTCATCGTCGCCGGGTTTGGGATCGGTGTCGGGCTCGGTGCCGTGCTGTGGGGTTTGTTCCCGCCGCCGCTCACTCTCCGAGCCTCGCTCGCCCGCCTCACCGGCGAACATGTCCCCGCCCCCGTTGTCCTCACCCACGGGGTCGGGAACGCCAGACGCATCTGTTCTCAGATCCTCGACACCAACATCCGCAAGGTGCCCCGCCTGGCCGAGATCGTCCTGCCCGACCTGGCCATCACCGGCACGCCCACCGAGACCTTCGCCGTCAAGGTCGTCGGCTACGGCGCCGGCCTGGCGCTGCTCGGCCCGGTGTTGTGGGCCGCCATGCAAGGCATCGGCGTCCACGTCGGTTTCGAGCTGCCTGCTGTTGCTGTGCTCGTCCTCGGCGGGGCAGGCGCGGTTACTCCGTTCTTCGACCTCCACACCGCCGCGCAGCGGCGTCGCCGTCACTTCTGTCATTCGCTGTCCACCTACGCATCGCTGGTATCGATGGCCATGGCGGGTGCGATGGGCTGGTCGAGCGCCCTGGAGGTCGCCGCCGGCGTGTCGCGCCGCGACTGGGCCATGACCGAGATCGCCCAGGCGTTGCTGTGGGCCGAGGCTTATCGCAAGCAGCCGTGGGAAGGACTTGACCACCTCGCCGATCGCTTCAACCTTCCCGACCTCGCTGACCTGGCCCGGTCCATGGCCCAGGCCGGCGATGGAGCGCGCATCCGCGACTCCTTGGACGCCAAAGCCAGCTCCTTGCGCCTCAAGGAAGCCGCCGCGCTCGAGGACGCCGCCGCGGCCACGACCCAGAAGATGCTCCTCCCTGGCGTGCTGCTCATGGCCGGCTACGGGCTCCTCGTCTTCTATCCCGCCCTTGCGGCGTTCACCGGCGCCCACATCTGATCTCTTCACCCACCAACTACCGAAAGGAACCCGATGCGAACCCAGAGAGCGACTGTTCGCCTCCGAGCAATACCGGTCAACGAGTTGGCGCGGTCCGTGGCGCAGGCCATCACGGCGGCCGTCAGCTTCCTGCGCGCCTACTTCACGGCGCGACTCACCCCCGTGCTCGGCGATGAGGCCGGCGAGATCGCCTCGTGGGTTGTTGTCACCGCCCTCGTTGTGGCTGCCGCCATCATCATCGTTGGCATCGTCGTGACCAAGCTCACCACCACGGCCACCAACATCCAGACTCCGTGAGCACTTTCGCCCCGGCGGGTAGGCGGGAAGAGGGGTTGGCGGAGTTCGTGGTCTGCCTCCCGGCCTTCTTCCTCCTCGTTATCGCCGGCATCCAATTCGCCCTGTGGTCACACGCCAGCCACCTGGCACGCGCTGCGGCGGAACAGGGGAGTCAGGTCGCCTCGGGCTACGGCTCCATCCCGGACGCCGGGGTTCAGGCCGCCTACCGGTTCATCGCCAGTACGGGGCCCGGCACGCTCACTCATCCCCAGGTTGTCAACACCACCCTGCCCGGCGACGTGGCCCAGGTCACCGTCACCGGGCGCGCCCAGGCACTGATTCCCTGGTTCACCCTCGATGTGTCGGCGACGAGCGACGCCCCCATCCAGGAGTACCGGGCCAGTGGCTGACGCCCGCAGCCGGGCCCATGAAGAAGCCCACAAAGAAGAAGGTCAGGCAATTGCCGAGCTGGTCATCGTCGCTCCTGTCCTCTTGCTCGTCATCGTCCTCATGATCAGCCTGGGACGGATCGACTCCGCCCAGGGCGACGTCGAGTCCGCCGCTAGGGCCGGCGTCCAGGCCGCCGTGGTCCAGGACAACCCCAACGACGCCCAGGCCCAGGCTGTGGCCGCAGTGGCGAGCACGTTGGGCACTGCGGGCCTCACGTGCCCGTCCCCGCAGGTCAGCACCAACACGTCGGACTTCACTCCCGGGGGCTCGGTGTCGGTCACTGTGACCTGTGTCACCAGCCTGGCGGACGTGTCGATCCCCGGTGTGCCGGGCACCAAGACGCTGTCGGCCACCTCGTACGCCCCCGTCGACCCGTACCGGGCGGTGTCATGAAGACGACTGCCATAAATACAGCGCGCATAGATACAGCGCGCTCTTGTCTGGCGTGCCGCTGGCAAGTTCTCCGCGATCGTGG
>Ga0307374_10000873_pt1 | contig 56827 bp, 57 predicted proteins | sample OX3MG_FD_202532 | JGI IMG/M metagenome (GOLD analysis project Ga0307374, IMG submission 202532) | Soil microbial communities from Risofladan, Vaasa, Finland - OX-3 | ecosystem: Environmental > Terrestrial > Soil > Coastal area > Acid sulfate soil | place: Finland: Risofladan, Vaasa | collected...
TCAGGTGACGTGCGAGTGGACGGCGCCAACGGCTCACTGCACGCCAATACCGGCTCCGGCGACGTGATCGCCAATAATTACACCGGCGGCGAGAGCGTGTGGGCCGATACCGGCTCGGGTGACGTATCCCTGGCAGGCGATCTGTCCGCTGTACGCAAGCTCTATATAGATACCGGCTCCGGTGGCGCCACCCTCAAGACCGCGGCCGATATGTCCCTGCACCTGGATGCCTCCTCCGACAGTGGGGACATCAACATCAATCTGCCGGACATGCATAATGTGGTGACGCGCCGTCGCGAGTTTATCGCGGATTTCGGCAAGGCCGAAGGCCAGGGCACGATTTCCACCGGCAGCGGCGACATCAACGTGGCAAAACAGTAAATACAGAGAAACCCTTATGAATATCCGCCACCCAGTCCTGTTTCTTCCGGTCCTGGCAATTCTGCTGGCCGGTTGCAATGTCAACAGGAACATCAACGTGCCGGCCAACGCCCACTGGTCAAGCGGCAGCAGCACGGTCAATGGTGAAATCAGCGTCGGCAGCGACGCCGTGGTGGACGGCAGCCTGCGCACCATCAACGGCCGTATCTATCTGGCCACGGGCGCTCAGACCGGCGATCTCACCAGCATCAACGGCGCCATCACTCTCGCCGAGGGCGCACACGCCGGCAATCTGAAAACCGTCAATGGCGGTTTTACACTTGGCAAAAATACACTCACCGCCACCCTAATGACAGTGAATGGTGATATTCATGCGGCAAATGGCGCGCATATCACCGGCAATGCGGAAAACGTCAATGGCGACATGATCCTGTGCGGAACGCAACTGGATGGCAACCTGAGCTTCTATAATGGCAGCGTTCTGATTACCGATGGCAGCGTGGTTCACGGAAATGTGACCGCGAAAAAACCGGCCAATGATTTTCAGGGAAACCCGAAAATACATGAACCCGTACTGATTGTCGCTCCACATGCGAGCGTGGACGGCAGCATCACCTTTGAGCGCGCCGGCAAACTCTATGTCAGCGACAGCGCCACTATCCATGGCATTGAAGGCGCCAGCGCCGTTAAATTTTCCGGTCCCGCACCCACTGGGGTGCAATTACCGAGCTGCCCGGTAACCTAGGGTTTACGCGGAGACCCTCATGTTTCTGAACGTCCTGCACTGCACCTCGCCGCCTTAAGCACGCGCATACCACCGCCGGTTTAAACCTGCGGCCTGTTTCCGTAATCTGATTTTCCATACCGAGGAACACCATGTTCAGTCTCGACAGACACACTTTGCCCATGATTTTTGGCGTGCTGCTGATGCCAGGTGCATTGCAGGCTGCAGCGTTGCAGACACAAACACCGGTAACCGCTGCCGAAGTGAAGGTTGGCCAGATTGTGCTGGATGGCGACCTCAATGAGCCTGCCTGGCGCACGGCGCCGGTGATCACGCTGACCCAGCAGAACCCGCATCCCGGCGGGGCCACGCCTTTTGCGACCACGGTACGGATTCTGCGGGGCAGGCATCACCTGTATTTCGGCATCGCCTGTGACGATCCGCACCCTAAGAAAATCGAGGTGCATACCCTGCAACGCGACGGCGATCAATCCAGCGATGACAACGTCATGATTGTGCTTGATACCTTTGATCAGCATAAGCTCGCCTACGTGTTTCAGGTGAACGCCGGTGGTGCCATGGCCGACGGCCTGATATCGCCGGGCTACAACAACCAAAACAGCAACACCCCGAGCGTGGATTACAGTTGGAACGGCTATTGGCGGGCGACGGTAAGGCGTACCCGCAGCGGCTGGACGGCTGAAATCGCCATTGATACGCAAAGCCTGCAGTTCAACAACCGCCATGCCATCTGGGGGCTGAATATCAGCCGTTACGTGCCGCGTGATCAACTGACCCTCGCCTGGTCCGGCATCAACCTCAATGCCTCACCCACCAACCTGCAGTGGGAAGGTGCGCTCACCGGCATCCGCAACCTGAACCAGGGCAGCGGTTTCGAATTTGATCCCTATCTGGTCACCGAATACAGCGACGGCAAACACGATACCGCCAGTTGGACCGGTTTCGACCTCAAGTACAACATCACGCCTGAACTGGCCGGGCTTTTCACCTATCACACGGATTTTTCCGAGGCCCAGGCGAATTCACTGCAAATCAATGCCTCGCCTTATCCGCAGTCGATTTCCGAAACGCGACAGTTCTTTCTGGACGGGGCCAATATCTTCACTTTCAGCCACAACCTGGGTCAGAACTTCATTCCGTTCTATTCCCGCAGCATCGGTCTGGTAAACGGTGAAACCGTGCCCCTGGACGAAGGCGTGAAACTCTTGGGCCACACCGATGGCTGGACGCTGGGCCTCTTGGACACCCAGATGGCCGGCAGCAGTATTTCCAATTCCACCAACCTGTTTGCCGGCCGCGCGGTCTACAACATCAACAACCAGTGGCGCGTGGGCACGCTGATTACCCACGGCGATCCGCTTGGCCAGTCCAGCAACACGCTGGCGAGTTTCGACAGCACCTGGAGCACCTCCACGTTCGGCGGCGACAAGAATCTGAATATTTCCGGTTGGGGTGCGCGTTCCTCGGGCAGCGACTTGCCCAGCGGCACGCCCAACGGCTACGGCTTTGACCTGGAATACCCCAATGATCTCTGGTACGCGGATTTCAACTACAACTTTTACGGCGATGCACTGTATCCCGCACTTGGCTTCATCCAGCGGCCTGGAACCAAGCAGACATCCATGGACGTCACTTACCAGCCGCGGCCGCCGGCCAGCAGCGCCTTTGCTTGGGTGCGGCAGTTCTTCTTCAACGCCAACTGGTACTACGTCACCGGCCTCGACAACCGCGTCCAGAGTAACGACTGGTCGTTCAACCCGATACAGTTCACCACCCAGAGCGGCTGGCACTGGAACGCACAAATCAATACGAATCATGAAGTGCTCGCCTCGCCTTACGAAATCGTACCCGGGGTGACCATACCGGTGGGTAGTTATAACTTCATCACCAGCCATATCAACATGAGTTCGCCGAGTGCAAATCCCCTGGTTTTCGGCTTCAGCGGTGAAGCCGGGAATATTTACAATGGCCACTACCACGATTTCTTCCCGAATCTGTCCTGGGCCGCGCCCGGCGGGCATTTCACAACCAGCCTGTTATCAGGAGTACTTTGGATTTACACGCCCCAGGGCAACGGTATCGTGCGTGTATCCGAACTGAACCTCGGGTACTCATTTACTCCTGAGCTCACGCTTTCGACGCTCACCCAGTACAACAACATCAGCCATAACACTTCGGAGAATGCGATTCTGCAATGGAATATCCAACCGGACCGGATTCTGTATGTGGTATGGAACCACGGCCTGACGTTGAACCCCAACCTGCTCCAGGGCCAGCAGACCATCACCGGCAATACCGTGGTGGTGAAGCTAACCTGGGGATTCTACTGAAGTGCGCCTGATTGCTGTAATCCTCGAACCCGTGGGATATATTTTATGAATAAGCTCATTCCTACATTAATCGCGGGAGCTATCGCCTTGTTTCTAAGCTGCCCCTTTGTCTTGGCTCACAGCGCCGGTTTCAATGTCCCGATGAACAATGGACATGGGAAGATCGTGGATGATGGCGACAGCATCATTCACAGTGATGCGGGCGGCAAGGCCAGCATCACTGCGGATGGCAGGCTGTCTATTAACGGCAAACCCGCCCCCGTGACTGAATCACAGAAAACACAATTGACAGAGTACGCGGCCACCGTCAAGGACATTGAAATCAAGGACGCGCAGTTAGGCAAAGACGCGGCTGGATTCGCCGCCGGCATAGTCGCTGATGTATTTTCCGGTCTTTTCACCGGCGAAGACCAAGACAAAATAGACAATCAAGCGCAAGCCCGCGCCCATACCTTCAAACAAAAAGCTTTGCCACTCTGCAAGGATGTACAAGATTTGCAATATATTCAGGACGGTCTCGCAGCGGGCATTGCCGCTTTCAAACCATATGCAGTAATTGAAAACACGGATGCTCATGACTGCCAACATGACATGGACTCGGATCACTAAGCGGACTTTGCCTATGCGGGAAGAGGTTTGCCAATCCTAGGCAACACCCGTATCCCATCCAAATTCGACAACGCTACCGATTCCGCCAAAAACCGGGGGCCTGCCGGCAATCATCGGCGCCGCCAAAAAACCGTTCTGGATTAATTACCTGAGCAGACCAGGAACGGTGCGACGTTCCGAAATGCTGGCGGCGAGTGGCAGGATATCTACCGCCCACGCGCAGGTTTGTGATTGCCGAGTACAAGTTCTCAAGCTGTAAAAATAAGAAATGAATTGGAGTTATTTCACTGTTTTGCAGGCGTAAGTTGCTTGGATATGGTCTATAACAGGCGTTGCGTACGGGCAAACGATGACTGGTATTGACTGATCCATGACCATGAAGGAGTTGCATATGACGCGATATCTGACACAACGAATTCAAAGCATCAGCCGGACCTTGTTATGGATAATCGGTGCGGCGTTGATAGCTCATACCAGCATGGTCTGGGGTGACCATCTGCCCCCGGGCATCCAAGTAATACATGTGCACACGCCCGCCTATCTGGACCGGCCTCCGGGATCTGGACCTTACAGCCAACAGGACATCGCGGATGCTACGGAGTTGGCCAAACTTGGCGATGCTGAAGCGCAAGCAAATCTTGGCATCATGTACGCCAGTCGCAGCGAATACCAGGAAGCCGCATACTGGTACAAGCAGGCTGCACAAGCGGGCGTCGCGACGGCGGCCTATAACCTGGGCACCCTGTATTTCAACGGCCAGGGATTTCCACAAGATTACACTAAGGCACATCAGTGGTTTCAACTGGCGGCCAACCGCGGCAACAAATATGCCGAGTTCCAGTTAGGTATGACCTATTACACCGGCCAGGGCGTAGAGAAGGACCCGGCGCAGGAAATGAGCTGGTATCAAAAGGCCGCTCGTCAGGGACTGCCAGCCGCCCAATATAATCTGGCGGTGATCTATAACAATGGCGATGAAGTAAAGCAGGACAGCGTAAAGGCTTATGCCTGGATGCTCTTGGCGCAGAAAGGCGGCTTGGATGCCAGCAGCGCCCTGGCCACCATTGCCCAGGGTATGACACCGGCACAGATCCAGGACGCGGGAAAATTAAGCCACAGCTTAGCGTCCGATCCATTACCAGAGATGCGGCAATAAGCTTGGGCTGATTATTTGTTCAGGGAGCACCCTGACTGGCCGAGCTGACGGGTCAACGTCACAAACGTGGTGTTACCACACAGCGGGTGCAGGCTCGGCCACACACTGACAAAAGGTATCAACGTACTCACGGTGTGTTGTTCGACCGTATTGTTAAGCACCTTAAGCGCCTGCTGGGGCTGTCCCAGGTGCATGTAGGCATCGGCGAGAAACACGGCGGTGAGTTTGTCAGGCGGTCGCGTCGCCCAAATGCTGGCATACCATCGGAAGTAATTCACCAGTGCCTTCTGGCTGCCAGCCTTTACCAGCGCGACCTCGGCGGGGGTGGCATGCGCATACTGCATCTCCAGCACGGCTTGCTGGCTGGCCTCCGCATATCGGCTCTCTCCCAGCAATGCCAAAATAAGAACGTGGCGGGCAAGCTCGTCGCCCGGCATGAGGTTCACGCCGGTTTTGGCATATTGCTCGGCTTGGTCATATTGGCGATCAATGTAAAACAGCACGGCGGAATTGGCAGAAATTCTCATGGATACTGGATCCAGACTCTGAGCCATGGTCATGGCCTGGCGCATCTCCTGGTTTTCTCCCAGCGCTGAAAAATAAGCCGCCTGGGCCTGCCAAGCCCGGGCATTGCCCGGATTATGGCGCAAAGCCTCCCTGATTTCGGAACCGGCGGCTGTCAGGTCCCAATCATAAAACATACCCAGCAAGCCACTCAGTAGATGTGCTTCGGAAGAATCACTGTTCAGTTGCAGTGCCCTCCTGATCATATCCTTGGCAGATGTAACTTGCTGGCCAGACAGGCTTGGCAATGCCATCAGCGACTGGGCACTACATTCAAATGCGGCCGCGAAATGTGGATCGAGCGTCATGGCGTGGCGGCAATAGTCGCCGGCCTTGTCGGGGCTGCCCTGTACCAGCAGATAGCGTCCCAACTGGTAGTCCAGGGCCGCCTGCCGGTTGCTGGTGAATTCCAGCGGTTTGATACTGGCATCGGGCGCCAGCAAAAACGCTACATGGGTTGCGATCTGCACCACGGTTTGTTGGAAATCACTATTCTGATACTTGATACCGAGATCATATTCATTGCCCCAGACGTAACTCTGGTCGGCCACACGTATCAGCCGCGCTGATATATGCACAAATTGCGGGTTTTGAGTGATGCTGCCCTCCAAGACATAAGTCGCTCCAAGCGCCTGGCCGATCGTTTTTATGGTCTTGTCGCTACCTGCAAAATGCATGCTCGAGGTATCCGCGATCACCCCCAGGCGGGCGGGAGTGACTGGCCCCAGCAGGTCAATCAATTCACTGGCGATGGACGCCCCCAGAATGGTGTTGGTGGAATTGGTGGAGAGGTTCGCGAATGGCAGCACTGCAATGACCGGTGCTTGAGGCGCGGGTTTAGCCTGGGTGAAAAACTGAAAGCGGTATTTGAAGTGGGCGACAAGCGCTACGCTTAGGGCGATCGTCAATAAAACAACGACGGTGAACAGAATCAGCCAGCGCTTTTTCCGACTGCCGCCGGTTGGAACCGGTCGAAAAGACCGGGGAGGAGCAGTGGAGGCCGCATGACCGGCGGCCAGACCTTCACCATTCGTCACCGTAACCGGGAAAACGAACTTATAGCCGCGCCGCGAGATAGTCTGGATGTAACGCGTACCGGTGGTGCCGTCGTTAAGCGCAATTCGCAATTGCCGCATGCAGGCGCTGATACCTTCCTCAAACTCCACCACGGTGTGGCTGCCCCACAGGCAATTCCTGATTTCTTCCCTGGAAACGATACTGTCGGCATGACTCAACAACAGGGTCAGCAGTTTTGCCACCTGTGGGCGCAGCAACACCGTCTTTTGGCCGTCGCGCAGTTCGCCGCTGCGCGGATCGAACACAAACTCACCAAAAACGAACCTCCCATGAGGCATGTCCGGGGTGATATCCATAGACTTATTTCCCAGTACCCCGCCTGCGGGAACAAAAGGGCAAGAACATCATGCCTCCCGTGACTGTGTTAATGAGTTTGGAACCGCAATCGTTTCCCGCAAGTCTGTCCAACGATCCCGCCCCTGAGCTTCTTTATAGCCCAAGCTTTTAATTAGCACTGGGTATCAACAATAATTTATAAATGAATAATAAAAGCACAGCCGTGATCGATGCTCCGGCTATGTCCACAGATGGATCTGTTTTAGCGGCGTGCCGGTATTGAACAGCACAACCGTCTCATCTCTCTTTAGCCAGCCGGAATCCAACAACTTAATCTGGGCAGCGAATGCGGCGGCGCCTTCCGGCCCGGGGAACACGCCGCTGCCTGCGGCCATGACGCGGGCGTATTCGATCATCTCGCCGTCACTCACTGCGACCCCGGTGCCGTGACTCTCGCGCAAGACTTGCAGCATCAAGAAATCGCCGATGGCGGAGGGCACCCGCAGGCCATCGGCCACGGTCTTGGCGTTCTGCCAGGGTTCCGCCCGATTCATGCCCGCGTGGAAAGCCTTCACGATAGGCGCGCAATTTTCCGCCTGGACACTCACCATGCGTGGGCGTTTACCGCCGATCAACCCCAGCTGCTGCATCTCCGCGAAGGCCTTCCACATGCCGATGAGCCCGGTACCACCGCCGGTCGGATAGATGATGACATCCGGCAATTGCCAATCGAGTTGTTCGCCCAGTTCGTAGCCCATGGTTTTCTTGCCCTCGATACGGTACGGCTCCTTGAGCGTGCTCACATCGAACCAGCCGTAACATTCCACCCCTTCACGCACCTTGCGTGCGCAATCGGTGATGAGACCCTCGACCAATTCCACCCGCGCGCCATAGGCACGCGCTTCGGTTGCGAACGCCGGCGGCGCATCCTGCGGGATAAACACATGCGCCTGGATACCGGCGGCAGCGCAGTATGCCGCCAGCGCGCTGCCCGCATTGCCGGCGCTGGGAATGGCGATGCTCGATGCACCCAGCTCCCAGGCGCGGCTCACCGCCAGACACAGACCACGTGCCTTGAAGCTGCCGGTGGGGTTGGAGGATTCGTCCTTGATATAGGTGACCGGGCAACCGATGCGTGCCCCGAAGCGGGCCTTCAGCAGCGGCGTCCAGCCCTCGCCCAGCGCCAGCCGGAAGTGAGCATCCTGCAGAGGCAGCACTTCCTCGTAACGCCACAGATCCGCGCGCCGGGTTCTCAAGGCGGCGCGTGACAGCGTCCGGGCCGCCTTCTCGATATCATAGCGCGCGAGCAACGGCATGCCGCAAGCGCTGCAGAGTTTCTGCAACTGATCGGCCGCATGCGGCAGATTGCAAGCGGCGCATTCCAAATTAACAAGACAGGATGCGGTGTGCATGAAAAAATCCGCGTAATCAGACATGGTGCTGCACGGCGCAGCCAGTGTACCATGTGCCTGCGGATACAGATGAGGGATAATTCATGCCCGCGGTCACTCACTTCATTCTCGATTTCGACAGCACTCTGGTACGGGTGGAAACCCTGGAGCTTGCCGCAGAACTGTTACCAGGCGGCGCCGGCAAGCGCGAACGCATAAAAAAGTTAACCAACGATGCCATGGCCGGTCGCATGGATTTCCGCAGCGCACTGGCGGAGCGCCTGAGGATGTTGCATGTGCATCGGGATCTGTTGCCGAAACTCGTAGAACGGCTGAAAGCCGAGATCACGCCCTCCTTTTCCCATAACCGCGCTTTTCTCGCCGCCAACGCCGACCACATCCATGTCGTCACCAGCGCTTTCCGCGAAGTGGTAATACCGGTGATCGAAACGCTCGGATTGAGAGCGGACCATGTGCATGCCAACACCCTGACTTTCGACAGCGCCGGTTACGTGAACGGACTGGACTGGAGCAATCCGCTTTCCGCTAACGGTGGAAAAGCTAAAGTGGTGGCCGCACTCAATTTGCCCGGTGAAATTGTTGTGGTCGGCGATGGCTGGAGCGATTACGAAATCTTCCAGGCCGGCGCCGCCCAGCGCTTCTACGCCTTCACCGAGAATGTACGGCGAGAAGAGGTCATTAAAGTCGCCAAACGGATAGCACCGCGCTTCGATGAAGTGCTGTATGACTGCGGTTTTCGCGGCGCCGTGTCCTATCCCAAGAACCGCCTCAAGGTGCTGCTGTTGGAAAATATTCATGCGGATGCCATCGCCTCTTTCGAGCAGGAGGGTTACGCGGTGGAATCCGTTAACGGAAGTCTGGACGAAACGGCGCTTTCGGAACGGCTGGTGGACGTGGCCATCCTCGGTATCCGTTCCAAGACCCGGCTCACGCAACGGGCATTGGCTTCTACAAAACGCCTGCTGGCGGTGGGCGCCTTCTGCATCGGCACCAACCAGATTGACCTGGCGGCCTGCGAGCATAAGGGCGTGGCGGTATTCAACGCACCCTTCAGCAATACCCGTTCGGTGGTGGAACTGGCGTTGGCGGAAATCATCCTGCTGATGCGCGGCATACCCGAAAAGCTGCGTCTCATGGACCGGGGGGTGTGGGACAAATCAGCCAAAGCCGCCAGCGAGGTGCGTGGCAAACGGCTCGGTATTATCGGCTATGGCAATATCGGCATGCAGTTATCGGTGCTGGCGGAATCGCTGGGCATGGAGGTGTGCTTCTACGATATTGCGGAAAAACTCGCGTTGGGGAGGGCGCGCAAATGCGCCACCTTGGCTGAACTGCTGGAAACCTCCGATGCGGTCACGGTTCACGTGGACGGCCGCGCGGAAAACACCGGGCTCATCGGTGCGCCGGAATTTACCCGCATGAAAGCGGGCGCGGTGTTCCTGAACCTCAGCCGCGGGCATGTCGTGGACCTGGAAGTCTTGCACCAACAACTGGATTCCGGCCGGCTGCGGGGCGCCGCCGTGGACGTATTCCCGGAAGAACCGCGCGCCAACGGCGAGTCTTTCGATCATCCACTGCGGTCCTTGCCCAATGCACTGCTCACGCCGCACATCGGCGGCAGCACCCTCGAAGCCCAGCAGGACATCGGCCGCTTTGTCAGCAGCCGCCTTATTGACTTCATCAATACCGGCAGCACCGAGAACAGCGTCAACTTTCCGGCGCTGCGCCTGCCGCCCCAGGCGGATGCTCACCGCCTGATCCATGTACACGAGAATGTTCCGGGTATCCTGGCGCACATCAATCAGGCGCTGGCCACTCATGGTGCCAACATTCTCGGCCAATATCTCAAGACCCACGAACACCTCGGTTACGTGATCACCGACATCAATCGCAACTATTCCGAAGCGCTGTTGGAGGAAATCCGGCGGATACCGCACACCCTGCGCTTCCGGGTGCTGTATTGAGATAACCACCGGCAAGCGGATTCATGGCTGCGGACGCCATGTGGAAATACCAACTGCACAGTCTGGTGTAGATTGGGCTTACTGGCTGTACTGCAAGCGGTCAGCACAGCAAAATACGACTTAATCTTTTGAAGGAGGCGTGTATGTCAGGGGATACCGTTCAGCAGGATGTCTCAGGCGTGCGTTTCCCTCCGCCGTTCTACTATTTGATCGGTCTGCTGATCGGCTTCCTTATCCATTGGCGCCTGCCGGTGTACCTGGTCGTACCGCAGCACCGGAGGATAGTGGACGCTCCCGGCATCCTGATGATGCTGCTGGCCGTAATGTTGTTTGCCTGGGCGATCATCAGCCTGCGCCGCGTTGGCACCAGCCCCAATCCGCACGTCCCCACCAAAGCACTGACCGCCCAGGGTCCGTACCAGTTCACACGCAACCCCATCTATATAGCTTTCGCGCTGGTATGCGCGGGGCTCAGCCTGCTGCTCAATCTGCTGTGGCCGTTGCTGTCGGTACCGGTGGTGCTGGTCATCGTGGACCGTGTCGTGATCCGTAAAGAGGAGCGCTATCTGGAAGCGAAGTTCGGCGACGAGTACCGGCAGTACAAAAGCCGCGTGCGGCGCTGGATTTGAATATCGTTTCGCATGGAAACAACCCGGTTTGATGCCTGCTTTGAACGCCAGACGCTGACGCATCGCCGCCAAACTGTCATGGAAAACAGCTATGCTTAATCTCAGCGTCCATCCGAGGGGAATCAGCCATGTTACACCGTAAAAGCGTCCGCAAAGTTGGGATGAAACTCATTGCCGCCGTCGAAGACGCCGGCTTGTTCCTGATCCTCATCGGCACCATCATCGCCATCGGCCAGGAGGTCTGGCGCATGGTGGCAATACATCGGGTGGAGCTGATTGACCTGCTGCTGCTGTTCATCTTCCTGGAAGTCATCACCATGGTGGAAAGCTACTGGCGTCTGGGCAAGTTGCCGGTGCGCATCCCCCTGTATATCGCCATGGTGGCGCTGGCGCGCTACCTGATTCTCGACACCTCGGACGCCCACAACATACACGCGCTGTTCATTACCGGCGCTATTTTGATCCTGGCAGTTGCGGTATTCGTGATCCGCTTTGGCCACCTGAAATTCCCGTATCAGGAACAGGATGGCTCTGCGGATTACTGAAATGACAATCAGCCTTATACAACAATCGGATGGGGACCCCGGATTGTTGCTGAAAACATCTCATGGAACGAAGATTACGCATCGCGGCGGAGATCACCGCTCCCACCGGGAAATGGACTGTTCATTCTTCATGGGTGGGAGCGGTCGTCCCGGCCGCGATTAACCGGCAAGCGGGTTGAAAAGGCCGGGAGTCCTTTTCAACAAGCTGCCAGAGGTCGGCCAGCACATCCCAAAGCAAGTAAAGGCCCGCTGGGCAATGCGCTGATCGGATAATTTACTGCCGCTGAAAAAATTCCACCATCTTAGAATGGTTATCTGCTGATCAAGCAATATTTTGCGCCTGTGACGGTGCTCCGGAATTGCGCCACGGTTCGGCGGAAACACTGTGTTGCAGACGCATAAAATTTTCAGAGCATGTCTTTCGCTGCGGACCGGATTTCGTCCTCGCTGACCAGCACCAAATTGGCGGCTGCCGCCAGTGGAATATAAGAATCCTTGCCGGTTACCCGCTTTTTGACAATGCCAGACCCGGCGTGCTCGTCAATGGCCGTGAATATCTCTTCTGAAATGCCGCCGGTCTGCCGGCCCTCGTCCACCACCAGCACCTTGCCGCATTCTTTCGCGTGTCTGGCGATGAGTTCCGCATTCAACGGTTTGAGCCAGCGCAAATCCAGCACGCGGATTTTTTTGCCGGTCTCCGTTTCAAGTTTTTTTGCCGCCCGCAGGGACATGGGTACGCCGTTGCCGAAGGTGACAATGAACAAATCCCTGGCATTCGGGTTATAGATGCGGCCTTCACCCACTGGGACGGCACGCTCCGGCGCCGGATAGTCGAACAGCCAGCCGCTGTCCTTGGGTTCGTGCAGGTCCTTGGTCATGTAAAGCGCGATGGGTTCCAGGAACGCCACCACACGCCCGTCCACTTTCGCAAGCGCCGCGCAGGTGCGCAGCATCATGGCGGCGTCATCGCCGCGGGACGGACAGGCCACGACGATGCCGGGAATATCGCGCAGCGCGGTGAAACTGTTGTCGTTGTGGAAATGGCCGCCGAAGCCTTTCTGATAACCCAGCGCGGCGATGCGCACCACCATCCCATTGGCGTATTGCGCATTGGAGAAGAACTGCAATGACGCGGCTTCGCCGCGGATCTGGTCGCAGGCATTGTGGAAATAGGCCAGGTACTGGATTTCCGGGAACGGCAATAGGCCCATGCCGGCAGCGCCCTGGGCCATGCCGAGAATGGTCTGCTCGTCCAGCAGCGTGTTGAACACCCGCTGACCCTTGAAGGTTTTGTAGAGACCCGAGGTCACGGTATAGACGCCGCCTTTCTGGGCCACGTCTTCCCCGAACACGGTCATCTGCGGATACTTGGCCATCAGATCGAACAGTGCACGGTTGATTTGGATGGAGAGGTGCCGCGGCGGTTGTTTTTCGGGCAGTGCCGCTTCGCTGCCAAACGCGGCGATGCGGACTTGCCTGGATGGGCTGCGCAAGGCTTCCGCATTCACCCTGTCCGGATGGTACGGGGCCAGCGGCGCCATCACTTGCTCCGCCGTAGTCAGCTTGGGCCGCAGTGCGGCCTTTTTCGAGGCTGCCTGCACGCGCCGGCGCGCGGCTTCGTAAGCGCCCAATAATTCCGCGGGTGTGTAAATGCCGCTTTCCAGGGCGATACGCGCGGACACCAGCAGTGGATCACGCGCCTCTGTGGTTTCCAGCTCGTCGCTCGAACGGTATTCGGTTTCGGCATCCGTGCCGGCATGGCCCAGGAGACGCACGAGTTTGAGATGCAGGAACACCGGGCGGCGCCGGTGGCGGCAGTAATCCACCGCTGCCTGTGCTTTCGCCCAGGTATCCAGCACATCGGTGCCGTCGGCAGCGATGTACTCCAGGCCCGCACGGGCATTGTAGTTAGCGGCGATCCAGCCCGCCGGTGACTTCACCGAAATGCCGATGTCGTTGTCCTCGCACACGAACAGTATCGGACACGACAGCTTCTGAAACGCCGTCCAGGCAGCGGCATTGATGGCCCCCAGGGCGGTGGCATGATTGGCGCTGGCGTCGCCGAAACTGCACACCACGATGCTGTCCGAGGGGATCGGCAGCTGCGTGCCGATGCGCTTCGCCTGCGCAATCGCAACCGCCGTGCCCACGGCCTTCGGCAAGTGACTGGCGATGGTGCTGGTCTGGGGCGGCACCCATAGGGGCACTGATCCCCACACCTTGTGGCGGCCGCCGGAAATCGGGTCTTCGCTCGAAGCCGCCAGCGACAGAGCAGTGTCGTATACCATGTCGATACCGAGCTGGCGGGCGCGCTCCTGCATGAAGGCACCGCTGCGGTAATGCAGGAAGGCGATGTCGGTATGCCGCGTGACCCGGCCCACGGCAGCATTGCCCTCGTGACCGGAACTGCCGATGGTGTAGAAGCCCTCGTTGCGGGCGCGCATGGCACGCGCTTCGATATCCTGATGCCGCGACAGCATCTGGGATTCGAATAATTCCTTGAAGTCTTTGATGGTGAGCGTCAAGCCGCTGCGCACGACGTCGCCATCGGAATGCCTGGGTGCGAGTGTGGCGCTCCAGCGCTGTGCCAACTGGATGAAATTGTTGTCCACGATCTCCGCGCGATTGATGCTGCGGGTGGCGGCGCGGACGAAACCGGTGGTGGATTGCTTCTCGCTCATAAACCCGGAACTGTGATGTACTTTCGTTTCTTGGCAGCCGTGTGCGTGAGGCGTGAGGAGCAAGGGGTGAAGGACGGGATAGATAAAATCCCGGTCATTTCAACTCCTCACGCCTAACCCCTCCCTGCTCACTTTCTTTTTAAAATGCATTTACGCCCGTCAGCTCCTTGCCGATCACCAACTGATGCACGCTCTCGGTGCCCTCGTAGGTGATGACCGATTCCAGATTGAGCGCGTGGCGGATGGGGCAGAATTCGGTGGTGATGCCGGCGCCGCCCAGCAGGTCGCGGGCATCGCGGGCGATATTGATGGCCATGCGCACGTTGTTCCATTTGGCCAGCGACACCTGGCCGGGCTGCATCTCGCCTTTGTCTTTCAAGCGGCCGAGTTGTAATGACAGCAGTTGCGCCAGCGTGATCTGGCGCGCCATTTCCGCGAGACGCAATTGCACCGCCTGGTTGTGGTTCAGCGGCCGGTTAAAGAGTTCGCGGGTCTGGGTGTAGTCCAGCACTTCCTTCAGGCACGCCTGGGCGGCGCCGATGACGCCCCAGCTGATGCCGTAGCGTGCCTGCGTCAGGCAGGACAGTGGTCCCTTCAGTCCTTTGACCTTGGGCAACACGTTGGCTTCCGGCACATGCAGGTTGTCGAAATACAGCGCCGAGGTCACCGATGCCCGCAACGACATCTTGTGATGCACTTCCTGCGCGTCGAAACCCTGCATGCCCTTTTCCACCAGAAAGCCGCGGATACCGTCGTCGGCCTGGGCCCACACCAGCGCCACGTCGGCGATGCTGCCGTTGGTGATCCACATCTTGGCGCCGTTCACTACCCAATCACTGCCCTTCTTCTTGGCCACGGTTTTCATGTTGGACGGATCGGAGCCGCCGTGGGGTTCGGTAAGACCGAAGCAGCCGATGGCCTCGCCCTTGGCCATGGCCGGCAGCCAGCGCTGTTTCTGTTCCTCGGAGCCATAAGTGAAAATCGGATACATCACCAGGCTTGACTGCACCGATACGAAGCTGCGCAAACCGGAATCGCCGCGCTCCAGTTCCTGGCAGATGAGCCCGTAGGCGACGCCGTTCAATCCGGCGCAGTCGTAACCCTTGATGGAGCTGCCCAACAAGCCCAGGGATGCAATCTCCGGAATCAGCTCCTTGGGGAAACGCGCCGCATCAAAGCACTCGCCGATGATGGGCAGCACCTTTTCGTCCACGAAGCGCGCGGTGCTGTCCTGCACCAGCCGCTCTTCTTCGGACAGCAGACTGTGGATGTCGTACAGATCAAGGGGATTCAGAGACTTCACGGGATTCTCCGCGCCGCGCGCACCGACACGCACGCGGGCAATGGACGCTATGTTCTGCGAGATTTGCGGCCGGGGCCGCACTCAGGGACGCTTATGATACCCGAAGGCAGTGACTGCTTTAGGGTGCAGCCGCCGCCTTTTCCAGCGCGGCGCGCACTTCCGGCGCATAGTCGAAGGCATCGGAAAAAATGCGCGCGGGATCGGCGCCTTTCAGCAGCAGGGACTGGCGCGCGCTGCGCACCATGGGCGGCGGCCCGGCCAGGTAAATATCGTGACGGGAAAGTTCCCCGTAGTCCCCGAGTACTGCCTCATGCACACGCCCGCGGCGGCCGGTCCACTGATCCCCGGGCTGCGGTTCGGAAAGCACCGGCACAAAGCGGAAATCCGCCTGTTCCCTGGCCCACTGTTCCGCTTGCGACTGTTCGTACAAATCGGCCTTGCTGCGTGCGCCCCAGTACAGGGTGACGGGACACTTAATCTGATTTTCAAAAAGATGGCGCAGCATGGCCTTGCAGGGTGCATAGCCGGTGCCGCCGGCGACCATCAACAGGGGGCGTGTCGAATTTTCCTGCAGGAAAAAACTGCCCAGCGGTCCCTGGATTTCCAGCAGCGCGCCCAGCTGCATGCGACTGAACACCTCTTCTGAAAAGCGTCCGCCCGGCACCAACCCCACGTGGATCTCCAGGTGCGCGTCATCATGGGGCGGATTGGCCAGCGAAAAACTGCGGCGCTGGCCGCCCGGCAACAACACATCGATGTATTGACCGGGCAGGAATTTCAGCGTTTCAACCGGCGGCAGCTGCAGATACAGCGCCATCACCTCGCGTGTGAGCGGCTGCATGCGCGCCACGCGACACGGCAGGGTCTTGATCGCAAGATCGGCGGCCGCCGTTACTTCCTGTACATCTATCACGAGATCCGTTTCCGGCACTGCGCGACACAGGAGCACGTCACCCGCATTGCGTTCAAACGCAGTCAGCCCCAGGGGCGGGCCGTGAGGATAACGCACCCGGCCCGATGCCAGATGCGCGCGGCACACCCCGCAACTGCCGTTGCGGCAGCCGTCCGGCAGGTGCACGCCTTGGCGCAAGGCGGCGGCCAGCACGGTTTCGTGATCCCGCACCTCAAAGGTTCGGCCCCCGGGGCGCAAACTGGCTTGATGAGGCATTTGCATTCCCGCACCGTTAGAATGCCCCATTGTCCGACAAAAACAGCCTTCACAACACGCCACGAGGGATTGCATGCTCACACTGATCGGCGTCCTCATCGTCATCATCGGCTTCGCATTGCGGGTGAATCCACTGCTGGTGGTGACGGTGGCGGGCATCGCCACCGGGGTGGCCGGCGGCCTGAGCCCCGTCGCGATCGTCAGCGAATTCGGCCGCGCGTTCACCGAGAACCGTTACGTGGGGCTGGTGTGGCTGACGCTGCCGGTGATCGGTCTGCTGGAGCGCAGCGGCCTCAAGGAACGCGCCCAGGAACTCATCAGTCACATCCAATCCGCCACCACCGGCCGCGTGCTGCTACTGTATCTCGCCATCCGTCAGCTCACGGCCAGCATCGGACTCACATCATTGGGCGGCCAGGCACAGATGGTGCGGCCACTGATCGCGCCCATGGCCGAAGCCGCGGCGGAAGCGCGCTTCGGTGAATTGCCGGATAAGACGCGCTATCTGATCCGTGCGCATGCCGCCGGCGTGGACAATGTGGGCGTGTTCTTCGGCGAGGACATATTTCTCGCCATGGGCTCGGTGCTGCTCATCAAGGGTTTCCTGGATGGGAACGGCATCCACCTGACGCCGCTGCATATCGCCCTATGGGCCATTCCCACGGCGATTTCTGTTTTCATCATCCACGGTGTGCGCCTGCTGCTGCTGGACCGCCGCCTGCGCAGACAATTCAAGGATCACCAAGCGTGATCCGGCTGGAATTCATCTACGCGCTCGGCGGCCTGCTGTTCTTAACGGTGGCCGTGCTCGAATTTCTCGACCGCGCCAATCCCAAACGCTACCGCAAGACCGCATTCTGGGGCATCTATGCCATCACCTTCCTGTTCGGATCGGTGCTGCCACCTTTTGCAACCGGCTGTCTGGTGATCCTGATGGTGTTGGTGACCGGCTGGAAAGATCTGGGTGCCAGCAAAGTGAAAACCACGACGGAACTGGAGCGGCGCCGGAGCGCCGCGCACCTGCGGGATAAACTTTTCATCCCGGCGCTGTGCATTCCGTTGGTGACTTTCCTCGGCACCCTGTTGCTGCCGAAGATCACCATAAACGGCCAGGCACTGGCGGCGGCCAAAGACGCCACCCTGGTCTCGCTGGGTCTGTCGGTGATTGTGGCGCTGGCGACGGCGCTGTGGCTGTTCCGCCAGCACTTCGTCACCTCCTTGCATGAAGGCCGCCGGCTGTTGACGGCGGTGGGCACGGTGGCGGTGCTGCCGCAATTGCTGGCGGCTTTAGGCGCGCTGTTTGCCGCCGCCGGCGTAGGTCAGGTGGTTTCGGAGGGCGTCACGCACTTCATCCCCGCGGACGCCACCTTCCTGGTGATCGTGGCCTTCACCGTGGGCATGGCGCTGTTCACCATGATCATGGGCAATGCGTTCGCCGCATTCCCGGTGATGGTCGCGGGCATCGGCCTGCCGCTCATCGTGCACAAACTCGGCGGCGATCCCGCCATCATGGGGGCGATTGGCATGCTCTCCGGCTACTGCGGCACACTCATGACGCCCATGGCCGCGAACTTCAACATCGTGCCGGTGGCGCTGCTGGAACTGCCGGACAAGAACGGCGTGGTCAAGGTGCAGATCCCCACCGGATTGATTCTGCTCGCCGTCAATACGCTGCTGATGTACTTCCTGGTGTTCCGCTTTTAACCCGGTAGGTTGGGGTAAGCTTTGCGAACCCCAACATCTTTTATGTTGGGCTTCGTTTCACTCAGCCCAACCTACGTATTTTGCTGATGTATTTCCTGGTATTCCGCTTCTGATACGCGGCTCAGCAACAGTAATCGCCGCTGCCGGCTTGCTGTTTCGGCGGGCAGGGCACCGAACCGTAAGAACAGAACACGCAGCAGTCCCCAGGCTTGGGTTTTAGCAGCGCGTGACAGTGCGGACATTCATAGAAAAACTGGCAGGCATCGGTGGGCATACGCTCCTCGCTGGCCTGACCGCAGTGTGGACAGGTCAACACGGAGGTCAGGATCAAAGATGCGTTATCCATAACTAAAGCCTAAGTCCGAACGAAAGTGCGTACAAGCCCTAAGCTGTCAGACGTGCAACAAGCGCAAGCTGGTCCAGCCGACATACAGACCAAAAACGACGAGTACCGCCACGCTGATGTATGCGACCCAGACGATGGCGGAAGCGGCCTTGCTGCCGAGCCAACGGAACCCATAGCTGAAAGCCAAGACATACAGTGCGCCCGCTGCAAAAAATCCGCTGATTCCCGCCCAACCCCACACGGTGTACAGCAGTGTGCCATTGGCCAGCCACCAGGCGAACGATAACGGGCTGGTAAGCACCGTCAGAAAACCGATCTTCCAGGAACCCGGTGTATGGCTCGCATGCAAGCCGGCGCGCGCGGCGCGCCAAGTATTCCAGGCCATCCACAACAGTAACGCGCCGCCCGCCAAACCCAACACACCCACCACGTGTGGATGTTTTCCAAGGTAGGCAATGGCTCCGATGATGGCAAGTGCCAGCCACAGCACGTCGCCACTGATGCCGCCGGCCGCTGTCATCAACGACTCACGTACACGGCCGCGCATGGAGGCGTTCGCCATAATGGCCATCACCGGTCCCGGCGGGGCCGCGATGCTGATACCCAGCAATGCGCCGGAGAGCACCGCATGCCAGACGGAAATATGTGCGGCGATTGCCATGTGTACTTCAAAACAAGAATCGCCGCGGAGGCCGCGGCAGTGGTTTACATTATAAAGCGCAACGGGTTGTTAACGTGCGCCATCAAGGACAGGCCTCTTAAGCCGATCGATCCAGCGATCGAGAGTTGCAAGCAAGGCCATCAATTGCTCAAGTGTTTTGACATCAAGCAGCCGGCCTGCCCTATCGAATAGGCTTGCTGCGTTCCGCACAAACAAAGCGGACCCCGGCATCACCGCAGACTCGGTTGCGTTCAAGACCTGCCGCAGTGCGGCCTGAGACAGGCGTGTACCCCAGCTGCCCGTCGAAGCGCCGATCAATGCTATCGGTTTCCCAATTAGTATTTCCTCTGGTGTGGGACGCGACAACCAATCAATAATGTTTTTAAGTACACCTGGAATTGATTGATTGTATTCCGGTGTCGAAATGAGAAGGCCATCCGCCGCGGCGACGGCAGCCCGCAGGTGTCGGACAGTTTCAGGCCCGCCACCTGTTTCGGACTCCTGATCCTCGCTAAAGAGTGGAATGGATGCCAGGCCACCATAAATTCTTACCTGCATTCCTATTGGTGCATGTTCCGCAGCAGCGCGGAGCAATAGATGATTGTATGAACCACGGCGTATGCTGCCAGCAATGGCTAAGATGTTTTTTGTAGCACCATCGGAATGTTTTAGTAACGCATGTACTACATCAGCCATATGAGTCACCTGCATTTTAAAATCAAAACCATAAACTAACCGAGCCGCGGTTTCCTGACGTGAAACCGCAAATGAGGACATCACTCATTTCACACAGACATCGAACACCACACCCGGGTCCAGCCAGAGTGTGCGATAGGTTGGTGGTCGAGCGCATGCAATAAATGGTCTATTATTCAGACCATGCAGGATCTGCCCCTCAATGCCCTACGCGCTTTCGCCGCGATCTATGCCAATGGAGGCATACGTGCGGCTGCGCGCGAGCTGGACATTACCCATTCCTCAGTCAGCCGCCATCTGTCGGAACTCGAGATTTGGCTTAGTGTAGTACTTACCCAGAAAACCGCCGGCCGGCGTACGCTGACATTCACGCCCCAGGGTGAGGCGTTGGGACAGGTGCTCCAACAGCACTTCAAGGAGATTACACACGCGGTCGCCTCACTCCGTGAAGTAAAGTCGGTCAACTCCGTAACCATTTCGACAACCCCTTCATTCGCTGCGCGCTGGCTCCTGCCGCGCATCCCGGATTTCGAAAGAGTGCATCCAAAAATTGAGATCTCCGTGCTCATTGACCAGCGAATTATCAACCCCGATACCGGAAATTCTGATCTTGCCATCCGTATTGGTCGCGGACCCTGGGCGGATACCCGCTGTGAGCCGCTCATGGACGATGAGTTGTACCCGGTAATGAGTCCGGCATTCTGGAAGTCATCGGGTCGCCCCGACAAGCCGGGAGAACTCGTTGGCTTGAGATTGCTCCATGACCGCGATCCACAGGCGACCTGGGAGAGCTGGCGCAAGATACATGGACCGGCGAGATTGGACGTCCGGAGCGGTCCGCGCTTTGCGTCGTCCGATCTTGTGTTGCGTGCCGCGGCACAAGGACAGGGTATCGCACTGGCGCGTCACCGGCTTGCGGCAGATGATATTGCCTCCGGTACCTTGGCTCGTCCACTACCTGGATTAAGTGTAAAGATCGGGGCTGCTTACTGGGTCGTGCTTCCAGCACACGGCGTAATCCGTCCAGCAGTATTGAAGGTTGTCGGTTGGCTCAAGAAACTCGCGTCTTCTGCTTAGGCAATCGCAATAAGAACCTCATTATAATTTTCACGCACATTAACAATTACGCGGAGTGTCGCCACTAGACTAAACATTATACCAGCCAAGAGCGCATGCCGACCGGATATGGGAACGATGGAAGGCATGCAGAATTCCTCACGAAGAGCGCTTATTTGACCCTATCACCCATAGCGGAATGATTGCTGTGAAAAACAAGGGCGTCAGGTATTATTGAAATAGTGATTGCATCGCGGTCGGAACTTTAGCGGAGATTACCCATCGTACCTATGCAATTCATCGGTTCCTGCGCCGATTACCAACATCCAAGAATATCGGCGAAGTCACTCTTATCCAAGGGCATCAAACCATGAAAGTCGCGGCCTACGGCCTGATTTTGGCATGCTTGATCGTTATGCCCTTCACCTGCGCGAGCGCACAGGCCGACACCCAGACCCAGGCTGACGCGATTGCCCTGGGATCGGTGGAAGTCACCGCCACGCCGCTTCCGGAGCATCTGGGCAACGTGCCCCAGAGTATCGACGTCATCACGCATGCTCAGCTGATCGCCCTGGGGGCGAAGGACCTGCGCAGCGCGTTGGTACTGGCTGCCGGCGTGGATATCGCGCCCGGGGGTGACGGCGGCCCGGCGAGTGCCATACCGGAATTTCAGGGCTTGCGTGAGTTTGACGCCTTCCTGCTGTTGGTGGACGGTGTCCCCGTCGGCGGCGCCTTCAATCCGGACCTGGCGAGCATCGATCTCAACGACGTGGACCGGATCGAAGTGATCCGCGGCTCGGCGCCGGTCAAATACGGCGCCACTTCCTTCGTGGGCGTCATCAACATCATCCATCGCAAGGCCGGCGCTCCCGGCGCCACCGCTTCGGCATCCTATGGCTCCTACGGCAGCAGCAGCGCGAGCGTAGCCACACCGATCACCAGTCATGGACCTGTTCGCCAATCGGTGGCGGCGGATGTGACCCAGCAAAATTTCAGCGATCCGCGCACCGGCTATTCGCGTTCCCACATTTTGTACCGCAGCGCCGTGAATACCGACAGCGGCGAGTTTCGGCTGGACCTGGACGGCTTGCTGCTCAATCAAAAACCCGCCAGCCCGCGCCCGCTGCCGGACGGCGCCAGTGCAATTTCAACGCTGGTGCCCACGGACACCAACAACAACCCCAGCGACGCCAAGCTGAATGAGAATCGCGTCAGTTTGGTGACCGCGTATGACAGCAACTTGAAATGGGCCGAGTGGAGCACAACCCTTGCCAATACCTACACTCATAACCGCAATATCCGTGGTTTCATACGCTCCGATCAATTGACTGACAACGGCACACCGAATGCGGACGGCTTCAATCAGAGCCAGGACCACACGGACATCTATTTCGACAGCCATCTGACCTTTTCACCGCGGGATAACCTCGAAGTGGTCACCGGTTTCAGCTATCTCTACGGTTCGGGTCAGGAACAAAGTGCCAACTTCCAGTATTTCATCGCGCCGGATGGGGCCAATCCGCCACCCAGCACTTCGGTGCCGGTGGATGAGTACACCGGCATGCAGGACACGCGCCGCTTCTTCGGTCTATACCTGCAGACCGACTGGACCTTTGCGCCGCGTTGGGACTTCAACTTCGGCCTGCAATTCAATCACGACGTGGAGTCCCTGAGTGCCACGCTGTTCCCCACCGACCCCAGCTTGACGCCCCAGGCCGGCGGCGATCAGCGCAGCGACACGCGCTTTTCAGGGATGACGGCCCTGAGCTATACCGCCTGGCGGCAGGGCGTGGACGACTTTGTGATTTACGGCAATTACCGCAATACCTTCAAACCCGCAGCCAACGATTTCGGGCCGGAATATACGCCCACTATCCTGCAGCCAGAGACCGCCCAGGCCTACGAGGTGGGACTCAAGGGCACGTTGCTGCAGAGCCGCTTCGACTGGGAAGCCAGCGCGTTCCTGACCAACCTGAATAACACGGTGATCTCCACGGACGTGAACGGGCTTCCCGGTACCGCCAACGGCGGTCAGAACCGCTTCAAGGGTATCGAACTGTCCGCGGACTGGCGTTTAACGCGCGCTTGGCGCTGGCAGGTGGCTTACAGCTATCACGACGCCACCTACCGCAGTTTCATCAACCAGACTCCGGCAGGCCTGGTGCAGGACGCCGGTCATCGCCTGGAGATGTCACCCCTGGATCTGTTCTCCACCGGCATTTTTTACCTGCCGGAACGGGGCTGGATCGGTTCGCTGGTGATTCGTTATGTCGGCAGCCGCTACTTCGATCCGGAGAACACCGTGCTGACGCCGGCATTCATCACCTACGATGCGGGCATCGGCTACCGCTTCGACACGTGGACCCTGAGGCTCGACGGACGCAATCTCAACAACCAGCGGCCCCCGATTTCAAACAGCGAGTTGGGCAACAGCCAATCCTATATCCTGCCGGCGCGTTTCATCGAACTCAGCGCCAACTTCCAATTATGAGACTACGGCCCGGGATCTAGTGATCGCCACCCGAATACTTCAATTCGCCCGCGCTGACGGCAACGGGCAAACGATTCTGGCGTTGTGGCAGCGAACAGGTGGCAAAGGCAGTGAAGCAACAGGGCGGATTGTAGGCCTTGTTGAAATCAATCACAGTGGCGCCACCTACCGGCGGCGACACGTACAGACAGCGGCCAGCCGCATAGGTCTGCTTGCCATTGGTCAGGTCGGCGAACATCACGAAGTAATCGGACTCGCCTGACTCCAGTACCGCTTCCAGACGGTGCTGTCGGCCATCAACTTCAAACACCAGCGTGCCGGGCGATTGCATTTCTTCCTGTATGCCTAGCACATTGACGATGGAGACTGTTTTCACCGGCTGATAAGGCTCGAAGCGCGCCGCCAGCCGCCATTTCTCATCAACGGGGAAATACCCCAATCCCTGGAAATGCACGCGCGTCGCGGCAGCGCTGTCCCGAACACGGATGCCAAGCCGGTCGTTGCGTTCCAGCAGATGGAAGCTCACGCTGCCGGTGCTGAGTAACGTCGGTGTGCCGCCGGCATCGTCAATCAGCGGACCGAGGCTGCTCACCGGCCGGCCGGCGTGCAGCACATCTGCGTTCGGCGCGGCCGTGAAACTCACCCGCGTACCCACAACCCTGAAGGTCCCCACCTGCTGCGGCAAGCCGGGGTAATCCATGACGATGCGGTTGGACGCCGCACGCCCGAAACTGTTCTCGCCATCCTCCAGCCACAACAGGCCCACCAGCGTGGTCCAACCGTCTGCGGCGGTCAGTTTCCTGAGCCGCCGGTTTTGCCAGTCGCGGATTTCCTGTTGATAGCGCACCAATACCTCTATTGCGAAAATTGCGCGCGTGTCTTAACATCAAAAGAGTATCAGGATTTCACGGCTTGCCGGTTTTCGTTCCTGCGTTGCCGCCTGCATGCGCTATTCTCATTTTTGTTGTCGGGAACGCCACGCGCGTTTGCGGAATTCAATTCCAACTGAATACGGCCGTTTACTCCGCCAACAACCGTTTCAGGTCGGCGGCAATTACCTCAGGCTTATCGCTCTCGCTGGTCAACAGCCTGGCATTGCCCTGACGATCGAAAATGAATACGGTGCTGCTGTGATACACCTCATAGTCGCCGCGGGCATCCGGCTCGCCAAGCTGGTAGGTTACCCGCAAGCGTTGGGTGAGCGCTCTCAGTTGCGCCTGACTCCCCGTCAAGCCGACGAACCATGGGCCGAAGACACTGACGTAACTTTTCAGCACCGCCGGTGTATCGCGGGCGGGATCCACGGAAACGAACAGGACGCGGACCTGATCCGCAGCGGGGCCGAGCTGTTTGAGTGCCGTCGCCAGATCCGCCAGGGTGGTCGGACAAACGTCGCGACAATGGGTATAACCGAAGTACAGCAATACCGGGTTGCCCAGGTAAGCTTTCTGAGTGACGCTCTGCCCGTCATCGCGGGTCAGCGTAAACTCCAGCGTCGGCATGTGGCCGGTGATATTCAGCAAATTCCAGGGTCGTGAGGCAGTGCGGCCGCAGCCGGCCACGCCCAGGATTACCAGCAACCCGGCGCACACCAGCACCGGTCCACAGATACCGAGAAGCAATGACAAACGTCTGTTCATTCCGCGGAGCTCGTTGGTTACAGGCACACAAAGCGCTCACAAAAATACCATAACAAATACCGGAAGAAGACTCCGCCTAACAACAGATTATCCGCTGGTGATACGATAGTCGCCTTCCAATCCACCTATATTATAGAGAGACCAGCGACTGACATGCCGCGCCGCCTGTTTGGCTATCTCTCGGTCCGCGACTGGAAAACCCGGCTGATTTTCTGGTGCGGCGCCGTCGCTGTGGGTGCCGTGGCCGCCATTTTCACCCTGGCCAGCAACTGGGTGATGTCGGTGCACGACAAGATCATGGATCACTCGCGTTGGTGGACACTGTTGCTGGCGCCGGTGGTGATGGTGGTGGTGAGCTTTCTCACCCATTACGTGTTCCCCGGCACCCAGGGCAGCGGCATTCCCCAGGCCATCGCGGCGCTGCGCACCGCCGATCAGGGTTTGCGCCACCAGCTGCTGTCCTTGCGCATCGCGGTCGGCAAGATATTCCTGACGCTGCTGGGATTTCTGGGTGGCGCCTCCATCGGCCGCGAAGGGCCAACGGTGCACATCGGCGCCTCCATTATGTTTTCGCTGGGACGTTTCACGCGCTTCCCGCCAAACTATCTGCGTCATGGGCTGATCATGGCGGGCGGCGCCGCCGGCATTGCCGCCGCTTTTAACACCCCCATCGCCGGCATCATCTTCGCCATCGAGGAGATGGCGCGCTTCTATGAGGAGAAAGCCACCGGCATGCTGCTGCTGGCGGTGATCATCGCCGGCATCGTGGCCCTGGGAGTGCTGGGCAACTACAGCTACTTCGGCGTGACCAGCACCCATATTACGCACCTCGACGGCTGGATCGCGGTGCCGGTGTGCGGAATCATCGGCGGCCTGTTGGGCGGACTTTACAGCCGCTTTCTGGTAAGCGGCATGCGCCGTCTGCGGCCGCTGTTTGGGAAATACTGGTGGGCCATCGCCATCATCTGCGGACTGCTGATCGCGGTGTTAGGCCTGCTCTCCCACGGCAGCTCCTACGGCACCGGCTACGATCAGGCGCGCCATGTGCTCACCGGCGACGCCGACATGGGCGTGGGATTTCCGTTCTATAAGATGCTCGCAAACCTGGTGTCGTATTACAGCGGCATCCCCGGCGGTATCTTTTCTCCCTCGCTGTCCGCCGGCGCCGGACTGGGCGCGGATCTGGCGCGGTTCATCCCCTATGCACCGGTGGCCACCGTGGTGCTGCTGGGCATGGTGGGTTATTTCACCGGCGTGGTGCAGACGCCCCTCACCGCCACGGTGATCGTCATGGAAATGGTGAACGACCAGGCCATGGTATTTCCCATCATGGCGACGGCCTTCATCGCCCTGGGCGCCTCGAAACTCGTGTGCCGCAAGCCGGTCTATTGGTCGCTGGCGGAAGAATTCCTCGGCACCTCCTTGACTTCAAAACCTGAAAGCAAAAACCTGCCATCACCTCTCGAAAACACCAATGGGAACAGTCCATGAATAAAACCGGCTTGTTCATTGCGGCGCTATCGCTTGCCGCCGTTGCTGCGTTGATCCACGCCGCGCCGCTGCCAACAGGGCTCGGCAAGATTGCTGCCTATGCGGGTACCTGGAAAACCCAGACCGGGCACTTCGACACGCCCTACAGCAAGGCCGGCAAGGATTCGGCCACCATCAGGAACGACTGCTGGCGCAGCGGCAACTACTATGCCTGCCACCAATACGTCAACGGTGATTCCAAGGCCTTACTCGTGTTTACCTACAACGCGAAAAGCGATACCTACACCGTTTATCCCATCATTGCCGGCGGCGGCGCTGTCCAGCCCGGTAAGCTGCGCATCCACGGCAATATCTGGACCTTCCCCTGGGAAGCCCAGGAAAAAGGCAAGACCACCTATTTCCGTGTCATCAATATCTTCACGGCGGTGGATACCATCAGTTACCGGGAAGAATTTTCCACGGACAATATCCACTGGTTTCCGATGGCGCAGGGATACGAAAAGAAAATTCACTGAGTGATTTAAGGCAGGTGCACGCGTTGCACGTGCCGTGACAAGCGGCCGAGATATCAGGGCAGTTTGGTTGTCTTCGGATCGAATTGCCGGCGCCCGTGGATAATGTTCACAACAAGAATGAGATCCTCGCGTATTTGGTAAACGATGCGATAACTAAACGTGAACGGTTCGCGAATATCGTCACGTTCAAATTCAGGCACCACACGCCCTAGGTATGGATGATCAGGCAGGCTGCGTGTCAGAAGCTGATCTTGTCCACAACGCTCGACGCATATTGTGACGAATCACGTTCAATGTATTCGGCGATAGCCTGAAGATCGTCGGCCGCTGCTTGTGACCAGATTATGCGGTGAGCCATTTGGCGAGTCGCTGTTCAACCTCCTCTTGGGTGAGCGTGCCGGCGGCATCCACATCTGCCAGTCCACGCTTGATCTTTTCCAGCACGTACAGACCGTACTGCATGTCCTCCAGCGTGCTGTCTCCCGGCAGGTGCTTGAGTACGGTTTCGACTTCCTCTTTCAAAGCGCCCATGGTTTACTCTCCAACGACTAGCGTAGGGATTCTAGCTCTGATCCTCGCGTTCTTCCATCACTGGCTCGTTCCGGGATATGGGATACGCTGTCCCACCGGGCAAGCTGCTCATCCACGGCAATATCTGGACCTTCCCCTGGGAAGCCCAGGAAAAAGGCAAGACCACCTATTTCCATGTCATCAATGTTTTTACGGCAGTGGATACCACCAGTCACCGGGAAGAATTTTCCACGGACAATATCCATTGGTTTCCGATGGCGCAGGGATTTGAGCAAAAAATCAATAAATAATAACTGAGCCTGAATATCCTCCCTAAGAAGATTTTTTCTATCTTCCGAAATCATGCGCAATGCTAATCACGGCTGACTTCGTTTGCTCTCCAGCCACTTCACCAGCGGCTCCCACTGCTCCTGATCCGGCCAGGAGAGATATTCCGGCAGTTCGTGGATGCCGAGGCCGCGGGAATAGGCACGGATGTAGTTCTGGGTGTCGCGCAGGCGCGCGATCACCGGCACCTTGAGGGTGTCGAGGAATTTTTCCAGCTCCTCGTAGATCAGCAGGTTTTCGCGCACGCGGTTGGCCACCACCGCCACCTTCACTTCCTTGCGCTCCACCTTGCCCACGTCCAGCAGTTCGCGGATGAATTTGGCCGCGGCGCTGATATCGATGGGCGAAGGCAGCACCGGCACCACCAGGGATTCGGCGTGGCGCACGAACTGAGTGAGTTCGCTGCCGTGAGCGCGGGCCGGCGCGTCCACGATGAGGAAATCGGTGTTGCGGTCCAGATGCGTCAAGCCCTGCTTGTGGGCATCCACGCCGTGGATTTTGTCGCGATCCGGCGGGCGTTTGGCGAGCCAATCCATGCTGGAGCCCTGGGGATCGTAGTCCGCGAGGCTTACCACCGCGTCCCAGTTGCTGGCGAAATAGGCGGCGATGTTGGTGGCCAGCGTGCTCTTGCCGACGCCGCCCTTGGCGTTGATTACCATGATCGTGCGCATACAGCCTCCTTAAAGACCGGGTATTCCTGTTGGTGGTTTTTTGCCCTTTTGGCCCACGTTCCAGTATAGACGGCGCCGAGCGTTATGGCGCATGCGGGCGGATGCCATCAGGACCATGATGCGAAGGGCTTACGCACCGATCGCCACGCAGGCGCCATGTCCTGGCATCCCGGGATTGCCCTACCGGCCGAGCAGGGACGGCGGCAAAGGATTGCCGCCCACCGTGACAATTACCCCCGGTCGGTAACTCGATGCCAGCTGACCATCGTCATGGACGGCGGATATGGGTTTTCGCTCAGCGTGAAAATTCCAAACGTAGGTCGGCAATCCCTTGCCGACTCTTTATTCAAAATTCAAATCCTGGATGTTCAGCGGTATTCCAGAGGCTCCCCAATCCGGCGTGTAAACACCCTTACTAACCCACTCCGAAAACGATGAATAAGCGTATGCCGCAGGTTGCGTGGCGTAGCCGTGTTTGACGGGGTTGAAATGTATGTAGTCCAAATGACGGGCAAAATCCATCTCATTCCTGATCAGATGATCGTAAAATCTTGGCTGCCATAACTTTGCATTCCCCATCTCCCGTCTTTTGATCTGCCAGCTTACCTCCCGCTTTACCGCGGCAACAATGCGGCTGAAATTTTCCGTATCCAAGGGCGTGAACATCCAATGAAAATGATCCGGCAGTATCACGTGAGCGAGGTGTCTATAGGGATAGATTCCCTTTACCTTGCGCATGGAAGCCAGCAAGAGTTCAACAGAGGTCGCCGTCCGCAACCATGAGTCTCGATTGAAAGTCACCGCGGTAATAAAGACGGGATACCCAGAAAGATAGTAACGGCGGTAGTTTGGCATGACAGTCCTTTGTCATAAGGAAATAATATTCGTCGGCAAGGGATTGCCGCCCTACCTGAACTCAAGCACGTGATAGCAGCGGTTTGGAGCCCTACATAAGAATTTCTTCCGCAAGCGTAGGTCGGCAATCCCTTGCCGACGAATATTATTCAATGCCCAGTTCCTTCCACAACGCGTCCACGCGCTGCTTCACTTCCCCGCTCATGACGATGGGCCGGCCCCATGAGCGGCTGGTTTCGCCGGGCCACTTGTGGGTGGCGTCAAAACCGATCTTGGAACCCAGGCCCGATACCGGCGAGGCGAAATCCAGATAGTCGATGGGCGTGTTCTCGACGATGGTGCAATCCCGCGCCGGGTCCATGCGCGTGCTCACGGCCCAGATCACGTCCTTCCAGTCACGCACGTTCACGTCATCGTCAGTGACAATGATGAACTTGGTATACATGAATTGCCGCAGGAAACTCCAGATGCCGAACATCACGCGCTTGGCGTGGCCCGGATACTGCTTCTTCATGCTCACGCAGGCGACGCGGTAGGAACAGCCTTCCGGCGGCAGGTAGAAATCCGTGATCTCCGGGAACTGCTTCTGCAAAATCGGCACGAACACTTCGTTGAGCGCCACCCCCAGCACCGCGGGTTCGTCCGGCGGCCGGCCGGTGTAGGTGCTGTGGTAAATCGGATCGTCGCGGTGGCTGATGTGGGTGACGGTGAATACCGGAAATTTTTCCACTTCGTTGTAATAGCCGGTGTGATCGCCGAACGGACCTTCGTCCGCCGTTTCACCGGGCTTTATGAAACCCTCCAGCACGATCTCGGCGCTGGCCGGCACCATCAGATCACAGCTCACGCACTTCACCACTTCGGTGCGCGACCCGCGCAGCAAGCCGGCGAATGCATATTCCGACAGGTTATCCGGCACCGGCGTCACCGCGCCGAGAATCGTGGCGGGATCGGCCCCCAGCGCCACCGCCACCGGAAACGGCTCGCCCGGATGGCTTTGCTGCCAGTCGCGGAAATCCAGGGCGCCGCCGCGGTGCGCCAGCCAGCGCATGATGAGTTTGTTTCTGCCGATCAGCTGCTGGCGATAGATGCCGAGATTCTGGCGCTCCTGGTGCGGGCCTTTGGTGACCGTGAGACCCCAAGTGATAAGAGGACCCGCATCGCCAGGCCAACAAGTCTGAATCGGGAACTTGCTCAAATCCACGTCGTTGCTTTCAAAACGGTTCTGCTGGCAGGCCGCCTTGCGCACCTCCTTGGGCGGCATGCGGAATACCTGCTTGAAAACCCCGAGCTTCTCCCAGGCATCCTTCAGGTTCTTGGGCGGCTCCGGCTCCCGCAGCATGGCCAGCAGTTGCCCGACCTCGCGCAATGCGGCGACGGATTCCCGGCCCATCCCTAAGGCCACGCGCCGCGGCGTGCCGAAGAGATTGCCGAGCACCGGCATCGTATGGCCTTTGGGTTTCTCGAACAGCAGCGCCGGCCCGCCTTTCTTCAAGGTGCGGTCGCAAATCTCGGTGATCTCGAGATACGGATCCACGCTCGCGCGGATGCGCTTCAGCTCGCCCTGTTTTTCCAGCTGCGAAAGGAAATCGCGCAGATCGTGATATTTCATGGAGCTAGCCGGGGTTCGGGGTGGACACTATATATGACATGCCATGGCCTGCGCCGCAAAGACCCCTGGCAAACAGCTGATCTTCGGTCAATACTTAGGGTTGCGTGCCGCCCGGGCGACACTCACGAAGACAAGTTTCATAAACAATTAACTCGGGGGGATACCACCATGAATTACCTGCACTCACCCGCGATGTTCTTTTCCGGCTGGTTCCTGGGAGTCTGGGTCATCGCTCTCGTCGTCTTTATCCTTTACCTGATAACCTTGATGAACACGCTCAATGCCGTATCGCCGGCAAATCGCCGGATGACGCCGGGGCTGGTGTTTCTGCTGCTCATACCCTTGTTCAACCTGGTCTGGAACTTTCTGGTGGTGACAAAGATCCGTGATTCGCTGCAGGCGGAGTTTTCCGCACGCAATCTGTCGGGACAAGGTTTCGGATATGGCGTGGGGCTTGCCATGTGCATCCTATACATCGTCGCCCTCCTGCCCGTGATAAATCTGTTGGCGGCGCCCGCGGCGCTGGTGTGCTGGATTATCTATTGGGTACAGATCGCCGGCTACAAGGGGCAATTGTCGAAAACCTGAGCGTGTTTGACGATGGTTTCCGGGAAGGCGCGGGCGGGAGAACCGCCCGCGCTTTTTCAGCCGTTGTAAGCTGGCCTCTATATAATAATGACTAGCCCCAACGCCGAATAAACCATGGCTTTCTCCAATCCCCAGCCCGCTGCCATCCGCGCACTGCTAAAGAAAGTACATAGCATCGCGGTGGTGGGCCTGTCGCCCAACCCGGTCCGGCCGAGCCACGGCGTGGCCCGTGCCCTGCGGGGATTCGGCTACCGGATCATCCCCGTGCGCCCCGGCGTGGATGAAGTGCTGGGTGAGAAAGCCTATCCCGATCTCCGGCATCTGCCGGCGGCGGTGGATTTGGTGGACGTGTTCCGTGCATCGGAATACGTGGATGGAATCGTGGATGACTGCATCGCCATACAGGCGCCGGCCCTGTGGCTGCAAGAAGGCGTGGTTAACCCGGCGGCGGCGGAGCGCGCGCGCCAAGCGGGTATTTTTGTGGTCATGGACCGGTGTATATATAAGGACTACCGCGCGCTCATGTCGTGAGCACGCCTGGAGACAACGGTGATGATGACGCACGACTTGTTCTTGGGGATGGCCGCGGGGGTCGTCTTCTTTTACCTGCTGATCCTATTCCTGGGGATCTGGCTGATCCCCGCCATCTTCTATCTCATCAGCATGCAGGGCGCACTTGAGGCGGTCTCGCCCAAAAACCGCAGCCTGACTCCGGGCCTGGTGTGGCTATATCTGATCCCGCTGTTCAATCTGATATGGCAGTTCTTCATTGTCGTGAATGTGTCCGCTTCGCTCAAACGCGAATACACGGAGCGCCAGGCGCAGAACGTGGGCGATTGCGGTTATGGACTGGGCATCGCCATGTGCATCGTGTCGGTGTGCGCTATCATTCCCATCCTCTGGTTTTTCATGTGGGTGGCGGCGTTGATCCTGTGGATCATCTACTGGGCCAAAATCGTGGAACTCAAGAACGGCCTGCTGGCGACGCGGCCGTGAGCAATGCATGAAAGTTGCATTCAGCAAAATGGAGGGTCTCGGCAACGACTTCATGGTGATTGACGCCATGCAGCAGCCGCTGCCGCTCGATACCGCCACTGTCCAGAAGCTTGCCGACCGCCGAACCGGCATCGGCTTCGACCAGTTGCTGGTCATCGGCAAACCCAAAAATCCGGCGCATGCCGCGGGTTTCCGCATCTACAACGCCGACGGCGGCGAGGTGGAGCAGTGCGGCAACGGCGCGCGCTGCGTGAGCCGCTTCCTGGTGGAGGCCGGGCGGGTGACGGGCCGCAGCTTCACGCTCGAGACCCTGGGCGGCGACCTGCAGGCGGACGTGCGTGACATCGCCAGGGTGCGCGTCAACATGGGCGTGCCCACCTTCGAGCCGGCGCGCATCCCCTTCGAGGCCCGCGAGCGCGCCCTCACCTATGCGCTGGAAGTGGACGGTCGTACTTATGAGATCGGCGCCGTGTCCGTCGGCAATCCACACGCCATCCTGGATATGCCGGATGTGGACATCGCGCCGGTGGCCGAACTCGGCCCCAAAATCGAACACCATCCGCGCTTCCCCAAACGCACCAATGTGAATTTCGCCCAGTGGCTGGATCGCACCCACGTACGCCTGCGCGTCTTCGAACGCGGCACCGGTGAAACGCTGGCCTGCGGTACCGGCGCCTGCGCCGCCATGGTGTGGGGCCGGCTTGCGGGCTGGCTGGACGAGAGCGTGGAAGTAGCCCAGCGCGGCGGCCATCTCATGATAAGCTGGCAGGGAGAGGGTGAATGCATGTGGATGAGCGGCCCGGCCAACCGGGTGTATGACGGGACCATCAACCTATGAGCATCGAGCATAAAACCGGCTTGCGGGACCTGGGTGACATCGAGCTGACGGTCACGGATTACCTCATCACCCATCCGGATTTTTTCGACAACCACACCGAGGTACTCACCAAGCTCAAGGTGCCGCATCCCAGCGGCCAGGCGGTGTCGCTCATCGAACGCCAGGTGGAGGTGCTGCGTCAACAACATCGCCAGATGGAACGCAAGCTGGTGGATCTGATCGAGGTGGCGCGCGCCAACGACGCACTGATCGAACGCATCCATCGTCTGGCGGTGGCGCTGCTGGACGGCGGCACGCTGGCGGAGCGTCTGTATTCGGCGCAGGAGGAGTTGCGCAACCGCTTCGGCGCCGACGAGGTCAGCCTGTTTCTGATCCACGATCACGCCGCGAATCTGGATGCCGGTCCGGCGCGCTGGCTGAAGCGCGATGATCCGGGCCTGGAACAATTCCGCGAATTCCTGAAAGCCGGCAAAGCCCACGTCGGGCGGTTACGCGCCCCGCAGCTGGAATTCCTGTTCGGTGAGCAGGGGGAACGCACCGCCTCCATCGCACTGGTGCCGCTGGGTGACCACGGCAAACTCGGCATCCTGGCCGTGGGCAGCCATGAAGCCGACCGCTTCGGCCCGACGCTGGGCACGGCCTTCCTGGCGCGCATCGGCGAACTGGTGGCGGCGGCCATTCAGCCGCTGTTGCCGGGATGACCACGGCATTCGCCGGCTGGATCAAAAATTTCCTCGGACATCTTGCCCACGAACGCCGGCTCTCGCCGCATACGGCGACCGGCTACCAACACGATCTCGAGAGCTTCCGGCAGTATTGCGAACAGCAGCACATCACTGACTGGAACGCCGTGGACCTGCATCACGTGCGCGCCTTCGTGAGCGCACGGCACCGCGCCGGGTTGTCGCCCCGCAGCCTGCAACGTCTGCTGGCCGCGATCCGCAGTTTTTACAATTACCTGCTGCGCGAAGGCGCGAGCCGTAACAATCCCGCCAACGGGCTGCGCGCCCCCAAAGCACCGCGGCATCTGCCCGCAACGCTGGATGCGGATCAGATGGCGCACCTGCTGGAGATCCGCGGCGATGCGCCGCAGGCGGTTCGCGATCGCGCCATCATGGAGCTGCTGTATTCATCCGGCCTGCGGCTCGCGGAATTGATTTCATTGGGGCTGCACGACGTGGACCTGCGCGATGCCACCGTGCGGGTCACCGGCAAGGGCTCGAAAACCCGCGTCGTGCCGGTGGGCCGGAAAGCGCTTGCGGCCCTGGCCGATTGGCTCAAAGTACGCGTACAACTCGCCAAGCCGGAAGATACGGCGCTGTTCACGGGAGCGCGCGGCGGGCGCCTCAGTCCGCGCACTTTGCAAACGCGGCTCAAACGCTGGGGCATCGCCCAGGGCGTGCAACAGGGCGTCCATCCGCACCTGTTCCGGCATTCCTTCGCCAGCCATCTGCTGGAATCCAGCGGCGATCTGCGCGCCGTGCAGGAACTCCTGGGCCACGCCAATATCAGCACCACCCAGATCTACACCCACCTTGATTTCCAGCACCTGGCCCGCATATACGATCAGGCGCATCCGCGTGCCCATAAGAAGAAATAGGGCCGTGTACCCCGTGCTGCGTGCTGCGGTAAGAAACACGCTTTCCAATAGTTCTGTGTGCAGCACGCGGTACCTGGCACTACGTTGTTGTTGGTTTAGAATGAGACCCTCACGTCACTGGTGTAACTGAAGGTTTTACAGACATGGAACAATTCCACGGCACTACCATTCTTTCGGTGCGGCGCGGCAACACCGTCGCCATGGGTGGCGACGGCCAGGTCACCATCGGCAATACCGTGATGAAGCCCAATGCCCGCAAGGTACGCCGTTTGTATAACGATCAGGTGCTGGCGGGATTCGCCGGCGGCACCGCCGACGCTTTCACCCTGTCCGAGCGTTTCGAGGAAAAGCTCACCAAGCACAGCGGCAACCTGACGCGTGCGGCGGTGGAACTGGCCAAGGACTGGCGCAGCGATCGTATGCTGCGACGCCTGGAAGCGCTGCTGTGCGTGGCCGACAAGAGCACCTCGCTGATCGTCTCCGGCAACGGCGATGTGATTGAACCGGAACAGGGTCTCATGGCCATCGGCTCCGGCGGCATGTTTGCGCAAGCCGCGGCGCGCGCGCTGCTGGACAATACCGAACTGGATGCGCGCGCCATCACCGAGCGCGCGCTGACTATCGCGGCGGACATCTGCATTTATACGAATCGCAATCTTACGATTGAGGAATTGAAATGATTTTGGCTGACCTTGCACACGTGAGCACGCGCATCAGAATTGATGCGACTTCGTCGCAGATTGTTCAAGAGAGCGGGGTTCCGCTCCCGCAGCGCAGGTTACTTTTCTTTGTCGCAAAGAAAAGTAACCAAAAGAAACATCCGGAGCGTCACTTGGCCTTGTGCTCCTGATTTGATGTATCACGCTGCATTCGTTACTTAACCATATCGGTCTCTTCAGCCCTGCCATTTAAATAGGCTCTTGTAATGGACGCGATGCGGCTCCGCTCTACTAAGAGACTGCCACGCCACTTGGCAGAACAAAGCAGTAAATTCATTAAGCACGAGCACCACACATGTCTGAAATGACGCCTAGAGAAATCGTCCAGGAATTGGACAAGCACATCGTCGGCCAAACGGACGCGAAACGCGCCGTGGCCATTGCCTTGCGCAACCGCTGGCGCCGCATGCAGGTGCCGGAGAAATTGCGCAACGAGATCACCCCCAAGAACATCCTCATGATCGGACCCACGGGCGTCGGCAAGACCGAGATCGCACGCCGCCTGGCGCGCCTCGCCAACGCGCCTTTCATCAAGGTGGAAGCCACCAAGTTCACCGAGGTGGGCTACGTGGGCAAGGACGTGGACGCCATCATCCGCGACCTCATGGACGCGGCCGTGAAGATGGAGCGCGACCATGCCAAGCACCGGGTGCGGACCCGCGCCGAGGAAGCCGCTGAAGAACGTATCCTGGATGCGCTACTGCCACGCAAGCGCAGCGTCGGCTTCGCCAACGAACCGCAGCCGCCGGAGAGCTCGGACACACGCCAGAAATTCCGCAAGATGCTGCGGGCAGGCGAGCTCGAGGACCGGGAGATCGAAGTGGAACTGGTCATGGCCAACATCGGTGTGGAGATCATGGCGCCGCCCGGCATGGAGGAGATGACCCAGCAGTTGCAGGGGCTGTTCCAGAACATGGGCAACCAGCGCAGCCGTGCGCGCAAACTCAAGATCAAGGAAGCCCGAAAATTACTGGAAGACGAAGAAGCCGCCAAGATGGTCAACGAGGACGACATCAAACTGGCGGCGCTCACCAACGTGGAGCAGAACGGCATCGTCTTCATTGACGAATTAGATAAGGTTACACGCCGTGGCGAAGTGCATGGCGCGGATGTCTCTCGTGAGGGCGTGCAGCGCGACCTGTTGCCGCTGGTGGAAGGCACCACGGTCACCACCAAATACGGCACCGTAAAGACCGACCACGTGCTGTTCATCGCTTCCGGCGCCTTCCAGATGTCGAAGCCTTCCGACCTGATTCCGGAACTGCAGGGCCGGCTGCCGATCCGCGTGGAACTTGCCGCCCTCAACACCGAGGATTTCGTGCGCATCCTCACGGAACCGGATGCCGCCCTCACCGTTCAGTACGTGGCTCTGATGCTAACCGAAGGCATGCAGGTGGAATTTACGCCGGAGGGTGTGCGCCGCATCGCGGAAGTGGCTTTCGAGGTGAACGAGCGCACCGAGAACATCGGCGCCCGCCGCCTGCACACCGTCATGGAGCGGCTGTTCGAGAGCATCTCTTTCGAAGCCGCTGACAAGAGCGGCAAGCAAGTGGTGATTGATGCCGCTTACGTGGACCAGCAGGTAGGTAAACTGGTGAAGGATGAGGATTTGAGTAGATATATTCTATGATCATCACACAGCCGCGTGCCACCGAACTTCGCCTGCGCAAGTCCGCCGGTGTGCTGAGCGTTGCATTCAACAGCGGCGAGAACTTCGAGCTGCCGTTCGAGTACCTGCGGGTGTTCTCACCTTCGGCGGAAGTGCGCGGGCACGGCACCGAGATCCTGCAAACCGGCAAGGAGAATGTAAAGATCACCGCTGTCGAGCCGGTGGGCAACTACGCCGTGTGTCTCAAGTTCGATGACGGCCACGATACCGGCCTGTATTCCTGGTCGGTGCTGCACGATCTGGGCAGGAATCAGCAGGAAAACTGGTCACGCTATCTCAAGCGCCTCAAAGACGCCGGTTACCAGCGTAAGACTTCCTGAAAGCATCCCTCCCAGGCGGGGCGGCTGCTAGAATGCCACTTCCGCCCGACGAGTCTCTGCCATGACCGGCAACCGCGAACCAACTACCCACTTCGGCTTCCAGGAAATTCCCATCGCTGAGAAGGTGCGCCGGGTGGGCCAGGTATTCAGTTCGGTCGCGGATCGCTACGATCTGATGAACGACCTGATGTCGTTCGGTATCCATCGCTTGTGGAAGCGTTTCGCCCTGTCCCAGACCGGCTTGAAACCCGGCCAGTGGGCGCTGGATGTGGCCGGCGGCACCGGCGACCTTACCCTCGGACTGGCGAAACAAGTGGGCGAAGATGGCCGCGTGCTGCTGGCGGATATCAATGCGGCGATGTTGGAGAACGGCCGGCGCCGGCTGGTGGATGCCGGCATCGCCGGCAATGTGGGCTACGTGCAGGCCGACGCGGAAAATCTGCCGTTTCCCGACAGGTATTTCAACTGCATCACCATCGCCTTCGGATTGCGTAATGTGGCCCGCAAGGAGGCGGCGCTCGCCAGCATGTACCGGGTGCTCAAGCCGGGTGGAAAATTGCTGATCCTGGAATTTTCCAAACCCACGCTACCCGGATTGAAACCGGTTTACGATTTTTATTCCTTCAAGGTGCTGCCGCAGATCGGCAAATGGGTGGCCAGGGACGAAGCCAGCTACCGCTATCTGGCGGAATCCATCCGCATGCATCCCGACCAGGAAGCCCTCAAAACCATGATGGCAGCGGCGGGTTTCGAACGCTGCAGCTACTTCAACCTGAGCGGCGGCATCGTCGCGCTCCACCGGGGTTATCGGTTTTGAAACCTTCCTCCATCGGGACACTGTTTGCACCGGTGGTGGAACTGGCGCTCAACGGCGCGCTTTCCGGTTCCAGCACCGCACAACGCGATCTCAAACTGCTCGATGGCAAGGTGATTGCGCTGGAACTCAAGGAACTGCCCCTCAAACTCTATTTCCTGCCCCGGGACGGTAAGCTGACGGTGCACGGCGAGCATCGCGGCAAGCCGGATATGAGCATGCGCGCCCCAAGTTTTGCGCTGCTGGAGGCGGCGCTGAAACCTGGCGAGGCGCCGCCGCACGGCATTGAACTCAACGGTGATGCGGAAACCGCACAGGTTTTTTCGCGGCTGCTCAAACAGGCGGACCTGGATTGGGAAGAACTGCTGTCGCATTACCTCGGTGACGTGGCCGCGCACCAGATCGGCCAGCTGGCGCGCGGCTTCATGCGCTGGGGCAAGGATGCGGCCGGCCGGCTCGCTCAGGACCTGGCGGAATATCTGGTTTACGAAAGCGCCAGCTTGCCGCCACGCCATGAAGTCGAGGGCTTTCTGGACGATGTGGATCACCTGAAGAGCGATGTGGACAGGTTGGCGACACGTTTGCAGCGTCTGGGCAAAAAACCGAAACACTCATGATCACGCCGCGCCAGACACTGCGCCTCATGCGCATCAACTTCGTGCTGGCACGCCACGGCCTGGACGAGATCATCCTGACGGCGCACATTTTCCGCCCCATCCGTTTCCTGATTTATCTCTCGCCGTTTTACTGGCTGCGCCGGCGCGATGCGCCCCGCGGCGAGCGCATCCGGCGCGCGCTGCAAGACCTGGGTCCGATTTTCGTGAAATTCGGCCAGATGCTGTCCACGCGGCGCGATTTGCTGCCCCACGATATCGCCGACGAGCTGGCGAAGCTCCAGGATCAGGTGCCGCCGTTCCCGGGCCGCGAAGCCCGCGAGATTGTCGAAAAGACTCTCGGCAAGCCGGTGACGGAACTGTTCCGGGAATTCAGCGAAACACCGCTGGCCTCCGCCTCCATCGCCCAGGTACAGGCGGCGCGTCTCAACGACGGCCGCGAAGTGGTGGTCAAGGTCCTGCGTCCCGGCGTCGAGCGCGTCATCCGCGGCGATCTGGACTTGCTGTATCTGATCGCGGGGCTGGCGGAACGTTACTGGCGCGATGCCCGCCGTCTGCGGCCGCGGGAAGTGGTGGCTGAATACGAGCATGTGATTCTCGACGAACTGGACCTGATGCGCGAGGCTGCCAACGCCGCACAATTGCGCCGCAATTTTGCGGATTCGCGTTTGCTGTACGTGCCGGAGATCCATTGGCCGCTTACCCGCCGCAATGTCATGGTGATGGAACGCATCCACGGAGTGCCCGTCAGCGACGTGGAAACACTGAAGGCACGCGGCACGGACATGCAGAAACTCGCCGAGAACGGCGTGGAAATCTTCTTCACCCAGGTGTTCAAACACAACTTCTTCCACGCCGACATGCATCCGGGCAACATCTTTGTGGATGTGACCGACCCCGCAAGGCCGCGTTATGTGGCGGTGGATTTCGGCATCGTCGGCACCCTCAACCCGCGCGACCAGCAATATCTGGCGGAAAATTTCCTGGCGTTCTTCAACCGCGACTACCGGCGCGTGGCCGAGCTGCACGTGGAATCCGGCTGGGTGCCGGCAGGCACGCGCGTGAATGAATTCGAAAGCGCCATCCGCACGGTGTGCGAGCCGATTTTCAACCGGCCACTCAAGGACATCTCCTTCGGCCAGCTGCTGGTGCGCCTGTTCCAGACCGCGCGGCGCTTCAACATGGAAGTGCAGCCGCAACTGGTGCTGCTGCAGAAAACCCTGCTCAACATCGAGGGTCTGGGGCGCGATCTGTATCCGGATCTGGATCTGTGGAAAACCGCCAAACCGTTCCTGCAAGACTGGGTGCGAGAGCAGATGAGTCTCGGGGCTACCTTGAAGCACTTGCGCGCCGGACTGCCGACACTGCGCGAGTTGCTGCTGGAGACGCCGGCACGGCTGAATGCCATCCTGCAACAGATGTCGGAGGGCAAACTGCAGGTGGGCATGGAAAGCGAAGAACTGAAACGCCTGCGCGAAGCGTTGCGTCAACGCGTGCGCCACATGTATCACGCAGTGGCGGGCGGCGCGCTCATCGTCAGCGGTGCATTGCTGCTGGGCCTGCATGGCGCGCCGATGTGGGTGTCACTAATCGTGGCAGGTTTGGGTTTCGTTACTATCATCTGGGGATATCGGCGCAGTTGAAAACCCCCGGAAACCCGGGGCCTGTCGAAGATAGCGGCAGCCTTGATGTTTTCAACACTGGCTTCCAGATATCCCGCAAAAAAACAGGGCTCCGAAGAGCCCTGCTGAATTCAATCCTCTGAATCCCGATTTTACTGGTTGTCGGTGCTCCTGATGAACTGTGCGGCGTTGTCGTGCAATTGCTTGAGCGCCGGCACGTGCACATACACCATGTGGCCGGAATTGTAATACTTCATTTGCACATGGTCCTGCAGGTTCTTGGGAATCTGCAAGTGATCCATGGTGTACACGGTGGCGTAGTACGGCGTGGCCAGATCGAAATAGCCGCTGTTTACCAGCACTTTCAGGTCCGGGTTGTATTTCATGGCTTGTGACAGGTCCACGGCCACGTTCAGCGTCCCCGGCCAGGTCTGCCCGGTGGTGGGGTTCTTATGTGTCCAGTCCCATTTGTGATAGGTCTCCGGAATGTAGTGCCGGTCACGCCCGAACTTGAGGGTACTGTGGGCGTACTCGTTGAACGCGGACACGTAGGCGGAACTGATGGCCGCCGCCTGCGGATCGTAGAAGGCCACCTCGCTCAGGGGATCCATGCTGGGTCCGGTGAAGCGCGCATCCAGCCGTCCGGTGGTCAGATCCTGGCTGCCCAGAAGCTGATGCTCGAACTCGCTGGCCGTGACCCGCAGATTGGCTTTCTCGATGTAGGCGATGCTCAGGCCGGTGTACGCATGCAGCGTGTTCGCCACTTTATTGAATTCGGTCTGGCTCAAAGCATTGCCCTGACTCAGGGCCTGGGCATATTCGTTCATGGCGAACTGCTGCACCTGCTGCAGGAACGGCTGCAATTGGGCGGGCGGATTCGGCAGCGCATGGTGATACCAGGCCACCGCCGCATAGGACGGCAGAAACAGCTCGAAAGGCAGGTCATTGCCGGCATTGAAACTCGCGGTCCTGAAATCCAGGATGGATGACAGCAGAATGACGCCGTTCAAATCCATGTCGTCATGCCGTTGCAGATAATTCACCAGCGCCGCGGAGCGCGGCGTGCCGTAACTCTCGCCGAACAGGTATTTGGGCGAATTCCAGCGGCCGTTCTCGCTCAGATAACTGCTGACGAACTGGGCAAAGGACTTGACGTCGGCGTCCACGCCGTAAAAATCCTTGGGTTCACCGGCGCCGCCTTTGTCCTTGCCGATGATACGGCTATAGCCGGTGCCCATGGCATCGATGAAAACTTCATCGGTGACATCCAGCAGGCTGTAATCGTTGTTCACCAATTGATAGGGCGCGGCCGGCGTGTGGGTGTGATCGGCGGTCACCACCCGGTGGGGGCCGAAGGCGCCCATGTGCAGCCACACCGTGGAAGAACCCGGACCGCCGTTATAGAAGAAGGTGACCGGCCGCCGGCTCTCGTCCTTCACGCCGCGCCGGGTGTAGGCGACATAGAACATGCTGCCGGTGGGCTGACCCTTGTCGTTCTTGAGAATAATGGTGCCGGCCGTGGCATCGTAATCGATGCGCCGGCCTGCCACCGTCACGCTGCCTTGGGTCACGGATTTCTGTTCCTTGGGCGCGGTGGACGTGCTTGGGGTCTCGCCTTTGGCCGCGGGTTTGTCAGCCGCCAGTGCCGATAGGCCATCAGCCGCCAGCAAAAGAATCAACATGGGAATGAGATATTTTTTCACGCTATCACCTCCGTCTGGATAAACCTGACACGTCGACGCTGCATGCCGCCTGGATAACAACTCCGAGATGGCTGCATTGCTGTTATATGAAGAGACAACCGGTGGACAACCGCCAGCCGAGTAGGTTCAGCACCGGAATGGGATTAATTCCGCGCCGTCAGCCGTGCACTCAAGGTCTTGTCGGCCGCCATGTCGATGGCCGTCCAAGCCATGCCCAGAGCGCCGTCCCAAACAACCTGATCCGCCGCCGCGCTGACACAATGCGCGGTGAACTCGGGCTGATGATTCACCGCTGGCAGGCAATCAATGCCGATCATGGGGTGGATGGACGGTATGGCCTTGGAGACATTGCCCATGTCGGTGGATGCGCTGAAACGTCCTACCGCGGAGTTCGCATCCGGGAATTTGCGCCCCAGGGCTTCGGCGTTGCGGCGGTACAAGGCCGCCATGTCCGCGTCGTGCAGCATTTCGGTATACGGCTTGTCGCCGCCGCGGATTTCCAGTTTCGAACCGGTGGCCAGGGCGCCGGCTTCAAAGCAGCGGCGCACCTTGACCCGCAATTCTTCCAGCTCGTCCAGCGTATCACTGCGAACCATGTAGCGTGCCGAAGTATGCGCGGGAACGATATTGGCGGCATCGCCGCCGTGGGTGCAGATGCCGTGAACGCGGTCGCCTGACCGGATATGCTGGCGCAGCAGGCCGATGGCGGTCTGCGCGACGGTGATCGCATCCGCGGCATTGATGCCGAGTTCCGGAAACGCCGAGGCATGCGCCTCCTTGCCGGTGTAGTGCACGTCGAACATCGAGGCCGCGATGATCCTGGGCTGCACGAAATCCATGGGGGCGGGATGCACCATCATGGCCGCGTGCACGCCCGCATAGGCGCCGCGTTCCAGCAACAGGATCTTGCCGGAAGCGTTGCCCACTTCCTCGGCGGGTGTGCCGATGACGGTGACAGTGAGTCCCACGTCGTCCGCCACTTTGGCAAGGGCCATAGCCGCACCGACCGCCATGGCCGCGATCAGATTGTGGCCGCAGGCATGGCCGACGCCCGGCAGGCTGTCGTATTCCGCCATGATGCCGATATTGAGGGGACCGCTGCCGGCGCGGGCGATGAACGCGGTGGGCAACTCGCAAATGCCGGTCTGCACCGCAAATCCAGCCTCGTCCAGCATCGCAGCCAGCCAGCCACAAGCCTGTTCTTCCTCGAAGCCCAGTTCCGGATGGGCGTGGATGCGATGGCTCAAGGCCAGCAGCGACGCACGCGCCTGGTTGAGCCGTTCACGGGCCGCCTGCTTGCTGTTCAAGGTTCACCCCCCACTTTGAGCTGTGCGGATAATAAACCGGTTATTGCGGAATACAAAGACAGCGGGGCAAAAAGATCCGGACATTCCGAGTCACCCGATACGCTACTCCGGGCATGGATAGTGATAGTCTTCTTCAAGGCTTCCAAGCGGGCAAACAACATGCGCGTATTCCCCGGCTTCATCCTGTGGCTGATTCTGCTGATTCTGTGCTGGCCGCTGGCGTTGCTCGCATTGATTCTCTATCCGTTTGTATGGCTGGTGCTGCTGCCGTTCCGTCTGCTGGGTGTCACCGTGGACGCCGTGTTTGCACTGTTGAAGGCCATCCTGTTTCTGCCGGCGCGCCTGCTGCGCGGGCCGCGGACGGTCTGAAACGATGTTCTCATCATTCTTCCTTTATACTTATTTAAGGTAACTACCGGACATTATGATGGTAAGGAGACAAAGCATGCGCTCGCTGGTAAGCACTCTGTCAATGACGCTTCTTCTGGCCTTACCCCTGGTCGCCATGGCCGCCGGTGGCGGTCGCTTTACGGTGACCAGTGTGGATTTCACAAACGGCGGCACCATCCCGATGGCGCAGGTATTCAACAGCTTTGGCTGCAGCGGCGGAAATCAATCTCCGGCCCTGCACTGGTCCGGGGTCCCGGCCGGAACCAAGAGTTTCGCGGTGACCATTTACGATCCGAATGCGCCCACCGGCAGCGGCTGGTGGCACTGGATCGTGTTCAACATTCCGGTGGCGGTTACCCGCCTCCCGGCCAATGCCGGTGCGGCAGATTCGCAGGCTCTGCCGCCGGGCGCTGTCGAGGGGCGCTCGGATTTCGGCGTCTCGCACTATGGCGGCCCCTGCCCGCCGGCCGGCGATAGGCCGCATCACTATCAAGTCACGGTGTATGCGCTGAAAGTCGCAAAGCTGCCGCTGGATTCCAGCGCCTCCGGTGCCATGGTCGGGTATTACCTGCACTTCAACACCATCGCCAAGGCCCGGCTCATCGGTCGCTACGGCCGATCAAAATAAGCGGCGACCAGCCTAGCGAGCGCCCGGCTCAGATGCTGCTCAAGCATGCGGTGCATGGGCGTTGGCCCAGGCACCGCAGCTCATGAATTTCGGCACAGGCTGTTGTCCGATAATTTCATGGAGGTACCTTACCGACGCCGGCTTCGGACAAAATCAGTCCGGAAAACCTTGAAAAGCAGCCACTGCCAATAACCGCGCTGGCCCGGGTTTATACTGCTTGCCATGCGCAGCTTCAGCGACAGCCACGGACAGATCTGGCAGGCGGCTCTCGGTCATGAATCCCACGGCACCCTGCTCATCATCTTTTCGCGCCTGGGCAGCTTCGAGGTATTCAAAAGCGGGTTGGATGCCAGCAATCGTCTGGACGCGGAAAACGAGATCGCGGCTTTGAGTGAGACAGAACTGTGCAACCGCCTGCAGGCTGCGGCACCCTGGTCATGAAATTGATAGCACAACGCCCGCCCCTCGGCAGCCTGATAGCGGCTCTGCTGCTGGCCGTGTTCCCCATAATTTCGGAGGGCGTTCCCATGACACCGCATTTCATACTCAGCTCATCCGCCTACCAGGACAACGGCAACATGCCTGCGCGTTTCACGTGCGACGGCAAGGATCTTTCACCGCCGCTCGCCTGGTCCGGCGCGCCGGCTGACACCAAAAGCTTTGCATTCGTCCTGGATGACCCGGATGCACCCGATCCGGCGGCGCCGCAGATGACTTGGGTACATTGGGTGCTGTACGACATTCCAGCCAGCGTGCACTCACTGCCGGAAGGCGGCTCAAAACACCTGCCCGTCGGTACCCGTGAAGGCATCAATGACTGGAAACGCACCGGCTACGGCGGGCCCTGCCCGCCTACCGGCCGGCACCGCTACTTCCATAAACTCTACGTCCTTGACGTGATGCTGCCGGATTTACATGCACCGACCCAGGCGCAGCTGCAAGCCGCCATGCGCGGCCATATTCTCGCCGAGGCGCAGCTCATCGGCACTTACCAACGTCCAGGCAGATAATTAAGGACAGCCGTTTGAATAGCAGCGCCGAAAGCCAGCCGCTGGATTATTGCGCCCGAATTCGGGAGATTCATCGGGAACTCGGAATCCCCGGAGATTATGCGCGCCGCTTCCAGTTGCCGCTGCGCACCGAGGCTGACGTGCTAACGTCCATCGGTGCGGATGTGTACGGCAGGCCGCAGCAATTGGAGCCGCATGCGGCGGAACGCTGGCAAGCCATGCAGTTGCAGGCACAACGGGATAACGTGGTGCTGTTGGTGATTTCGGCATTCCGCAGCGTGGATTCTCAACGCGCTGTGATTGCCCGCAAACTTGCGGCAGGCAAACCGATGGAAGAAATCCTCCGGGTCAACGCAGCGCCGGGTTACAGCGAACACCATAGCGGCTGCGCGCTGGATCTCACCACCACCGGTCATAACTCGCTGGAGACCGGTTTTGAAACCACCCAGGCCTTTACCTGGCTGAGCCAGCAGGCCGCGGGTTTCGGCTTTCGCTTGTCCTACCCGCGCGACAATCGCCATGGCATCGCTTACGAGCCCTGGCACTGGGCCTGCATGCATGCGTAACTTCGGATGGATGACCGGCATTTTGTGCGCAGGTCTGTTGATGGCGATGCCGGCGGCATTATCATCCCCCGCCTCGGGATGCGGATTACACTATGTGCGGTTGGCGCACTGGTGCCGACGGATTAAGCTGCGGAAACCGAGACGAATATCTGCCATCGCGATGCCAGCATGAAAAAAATCATTATTCTGCTTGCGGTCACCATCCTGGGCGGAGTCGGCTGGGGGCTGGGGACGCGCTTCGGCGTTGGCACGGCCTGGTTTCTTTCCAGCGTCGGTTCTCTCATCGGGGTCTACATAGGCTGGCGCATCGGCCGGGCTTACCTCGACTGAAGTTTCGAGCGCAATCGTTCCCATGGCACTGTCCACATTCAAGCACCGGGTTATTCGCCTGCTGGAAGGCAGCGGCATCCAGATTGACGGCCCTCATCCCTGGGATATCCAGGTGCACGACGAACATTTTTACCGTCGCGTCATCGCCCACGGCTCCCTGGGGCTGGGAGAGTCTTACATGCAAGGCTGGTGGGACGCGGAAGATCTGGACGGTTCAATCTATCGCTTGCTCATGGCGAACCTGGAAGAACGGGTTCTGACCCTGGACACGCTGCTGGGGTTTTTGCATGCACGCTTCTTCAACCTGCAGAAACCCGCACGTGCCTTCGATGTCGGCCGCCATCACTACGATATGGGTAATGATTTGTACAAACACATGCTGGGCAAGCACCTGGTGTACAGCTGCGGCTATTGGGAAAACGCCGGCAATCTCGATGCTGCCCAGGAAGCCAAACTGGAGCTGGTATTCCGCAAGCTCGGGCTCAAAGCCGGCATGCGCGTCCTGGATATCGGCTGCGGCTGGGGCGAGGCCCTGAAACTCGCCGTGGAGCGCTACGGCATCACGGGCGTGGGCATCACCGTATCCCAACAGCAAGCCGAATACGCGCGCGCCATCAGCAAAGGCCTGCCCATCGAAGTCCGGTTACAGGATTACCGGCTGCTCAACGAGAAATTCGACCGCATCTTCTCCATCGGCATGTTCGAGCATGTGGGTGTGAAAAATTATCCCGCTTACATGCGGGTGGTGCGTCGCTGCCTCAAGGACAACGGACTGTTTCTCCTGCACAGCATCGGCGGCAACACGTCGGTGCACGATACCGACCCCTGGATCGCCAGGTACATATTCCCCAACGGCATGCTGCCGTCCATCAAACAAATCGCCGCCGCCACGGAAGAATTCTTCATCATGGAGGATTGGCACAATTTCAGTGTGCATTACGACAGAACCTTGCAGGTTTGGCGGCGTAATTTCGAAAATGGCTGGGCTGAACTGAAGCAGCAATACAATGAAACATTCCACCGCATGTGGTATTACTACCTGAGCATCAGTGCCGCCTCCTTCAGGGCCCGCAAGAACCAAGTGTGGCAGATCGTGTTCTCTCCCAGGGGCGTGCCCGGCGGCTACCTGGCGACGCGCTGAAAAGCCGATGTTTGAACTGCACCCGCAGCTTGCCAAAGATACAGCTCCACTCGGACGTTTCAACCTTTGCCGGCTGCTGCTCATGAACGACAGCCGCTATCCCTGGTTCATCCTGGTACCCGAGCGGCAGAATATCCGCGAGATCCACGAACTCGAGGACCCTGACCGGCGGCTGTTGTGGGATGAATCGGCGCAGCTATCACGAACACTGGCCGAACTCTTCAAGCCCGACAAACTCAACATCGCGGCCCTTGGCAACCAGGTGCCGCAACTGCATGTCCATCACATCGTGCGCTATACTCACGATCCTGCCTGGCCTGCGCCGGTATGGGGCAAGCTGCCGCCGAAACCCTATTACGGCGCCGAACTACACAAACTGAAAAACCTGTTCACACATGCCATGCATGCCACGCTCCGGCCAATCTGAGCGTGCGCCCGGGTGTGGGATAATGCCTTCCGCATTTCCCTGATCCTGATTTGTGCATGCTCAATTTCGGCGAACTGCCTTTCATATTCTCCGCACCGGATCTCGACCGGTTGGCAAGCCATCGTCATGACGATGTCCAATACGCGGCGCAACTCGCGGATTCCACCACCCGCTTCGTGCCGGTGTGCGGCGACCAGAACGTGCTGCGTGGGGATGGCATTACACCCTTGATATTGGACGTGATAAGCGCGCAATCACTGATTGCCGAAGCCCATTGCGCGGTGCTGCTCGGGAATTTTCAAGGCCAAACCTACCTGGCCCTGGGCCTGTCCAACGGCATCGCGCTGTCCGGGGACACGCTGACGCTCACCAATCTGCGGCCGCAATTCGGCAAACTCGATCATGGCACGCTGACACTGCTGGGCTACGCCCGCGCCATGGTGCATTGGCATCTGCAAAACCGCTATTGCGGAAAATGTGGTGCGCCGACACACAGCCGCCATGCCGGCCATGAATTGCATTGCAGCCGCTGCGGCAACATCCTGTATCCGCGCGTCAATCCCGCCATCATCGTACTGGTCACCCGCGAGGGCCGCTGCCTGCTGGGCCGGCAGTTGTCCGGCAACCGTTATTCCACCCTCGCCGGATTCGTGGAGCCGGGAGAAAGTCTGGAAGCGAGCGTGCGCCGCGAGGTACAGGAGGAAACCAATATCCGGGCCGCCTGCATGCAGTACCGCGCATCACAACCCTGGCCTTATCCGGCCTCGCTCATGCTCGGGTTTCATGCGCTGGCGGAAAACACCGACATCCAGTGCAACGACGGCGAACTGGCCGAGGCGCGTTGGTTCTCGCGCGCCGACATCATCCAGGGTCTGCGCAACAACCGCCTGACTTTGTCCACACCTCAGTCCATTTCCTATTGGCTGCTCCGTGAATGGTTCGAGGAAACCGGTGAGTTCACACTGGCGAATTTCAATCCTGTTGACACTCATGACGCCCGTTCATGAATAACACCGGCCCGATGGTGAAGCGTGAGAATATTCCGGCGCTGATCGCGCTGGTGGCGTTGGCATTTCTTTGGGGCTACAACTGGGTGGCGATGAAAGTCGGCCTGCGGTATGCCGCGCCATTCGATTTCGTGGCACTACGCACCATCCTGGGTGGCCTGTGTCTGCTGCTGGTACTGCTGCTGCTACGGCGGCCGTTGAGACCCCGCAACCTGCGCGCGGTGCTCTGGCTGGGCTTCTTCCAGACTACCTTGTTCACCACTCTGGCCTTCTGGTCGCTGGTGCACGGCGGTGCCGGCAAGGCCGCGGTGCTGTGTTACACCATGCCGTTCTGGGTCATTCTGCTGGCCGTACCGTTCCTCGGTGAACGCATGCGCGGGCTGCAATGGTTGGCGGTGCTGGTGGCGCTCGCCGGCATGCTGTGCATCTTTGAACCCTGGCACCGGAATCCGGATCTGGTGAGCAGCAGCATCGCGGTGTTGGCGGGCGCCGCCTGGGGCGCAAGCGTGATTGTCGCCAAGAAAATCCCGGTGAATTCCATGTGGGAATTGGTGTCTCTCAGCGGCTGGCAGATGCTGCTTGGCGGTATCCCCATCGTGCTCATCGCTTGGTGTCTGCCATCCCATCCGATCCAGTGGAGCGGGGCCTTCATCTGGTCGCTGTTCTACAACGTGATACCCGCCAACGCGTTGGCATGGCTGCTGTGGCTGTACGTATTGCAGCGTCTGTCCGCCAGCATCAGCGGACTTTGCTCCCTCGCAGTACCGGTGGTGGGCGTCCTGGCTGCGTGGCTGCAACTCGGTGAACGGCCGGGGTATTCAGAAGCTGTGGGCATGGCCCTTATCATCATCGCACTGGCGATGCTGTCTGCAGCTGCCTTTTTCCGGAGGACCGCTGCGCCTGGGCGCGCATAAACCGGCGGCTATAATGCCCGCATGTGCCTGCTGGTATTCGCCTGGAAAACCCATCCCGACTCTCCGCTGGTGTTCGCCGGCAACCGCGACGAACTGCACGCGCGGTCTTCCGTCGCGGCGGGCTTCTGGCAGGATGCACCGCAGGTATTGGGCGGGCGCGATCTGCAAGCCGGCGGCACCTGGCTTGGCGTCACCAGCGGCGGGCGTTTTGCCGTGGTCACCAATTACCGCGAAGCACCCACTCCCCAAGAAGCACCGCGATCCCGCGGCGCGCTCGCCGCCGATTTCCTGCGCGCTGATACCCCGGCGGATACCTATATTAATGAAGTCGTGAAGCGCGCCGGGGATTACGGCGCATTCAGCCTCATCCTGGGCGAGCCCACGGCGCTCTGGTATTTCTCCAATCGGGGTGAACCTGAACCAAGGAAGGTGCCGCCCGGCATACATGGACTCAGCAATCATCAACTGGATACGCCCTGGCCGAAAGTCACACGCAGCGTGGGGTGTTTGGATTTGTTATTGGAACGCCCAGCGTTGACCGCCGAAGCGCTATTCATGCTGCTGGCTGATCGTACGCCCGTACCCGACGCTGAACTGCCGGATACCGGTATCGGGGTGGAGCGCGAACGCCAGTTGTCGCCGGTGTTCGTGACTCATCAGCTATACGGCACGCGCTGTTCCAGCGTGATTTTCCTGGATGCCGACGGCGGTTTGCGCTTTGCCGAACGGCGTTTTGATCCGGTGGGGCAGTCACTGGAAACCCGCCATTTCCACATCACCGGGAGAACCTCATGAGGCATCCCGCCGCCTGCGGCGGCTGGCTATCAGCTCTCGGTGCGGCGCGCGTCGCCGCCGGCAACCTGCGCCTGATGCAACCGCGCATTGCGGGTGATTGCGTGTACTGGGTGGAAAACCGGCCGGCGGAAAACGGCCGCGGCGTCTTGGTGCGCAAGCGCACGGGCGAGAGCCGTCAGGATCTCACGCCGCCGCCGTTCAGTGTCAGAAGCCGGGCACATGAATACGGCGGCGGGGCCTACGCCATCAGCAGTGACACGGCATTCTTCGTCAACGACAACGACCAACAAATCTACCGCCTGCCGGTCGCGGGCGGCGCGCCACATCAATTGACAACCGCGCGCAATTGCCGGTTTGCGGACTTGTTGCCGGATGAACGGCGCCGGCGGCTGGTATGCGTGTGTGAAGACCACACTGAGGAATCCGCGCAGCCGGTCAATTCGCTGGTATCCGTCGCTCTGCGGGACGGCACGCTCACCACCCTCGTGCGCGGCTACGATTTTTACAGTTCGCCGGCCATGCATCCCGGTGGCGGACAACTTGCGTGGCTCGGCTGGAATCATCCTCACATGCCCTGGGACGCTTGCGAGCTGTGGCTCGCGGAACTCGATGCTGCGGGCGCCGTGCAAAACCCGCGCTGCATTGCCGGCGGTGCGGATGAATCCATATTTCAGCCGCAGTTCGCCCCGGATGGCGGCCTGTATTTCATTTCAGACCGGGATGGCTTCTGGAATATCTATAAGTATACGGATGGCAAAACCCACAGCGTCACCCGCGAACCCATGGATCATGGTTTCGCGCAATGGCTGTTCGGCATGTCCAGTTACGGCTTCATGGCGGATGGCGGGCTGTGTGCGACACGTCTGCGCCAGGGCTGCTCCGAACTGCTATGTATCGGTGCCGACGGAAAAACACAGGTGCTTGCCGGTAATTTTACCCAGATTGAACACCTGCACCTACACGGGAACAAGCTGGTGTTGCTGGCCGGCGATCCCACGCATCGGTTGGCGGTAATGCTGGTCGAAGGGGGACAATCAACGGTACTCAATGAAACTGAAGATTTGGTTCCTGCGGAATTCCTGAGCACGCCCGAAGCCATCGTTTACCCCACCACCGATGGCGAAACCGCCCATGCTTGGTTCTACCCGCCCCGCAATCCGGATTTCTGCGTAGCGGCCGCCGAAAAGCCGCCGCTGCTGGTGAAATGCCACGGTGGCCCCACCGCCATGGACGGCAACGGCCTGGACCCGCGCATCCAGTTCTGGACCAGCCGCGGCTTTGCGGTGGCGGACGTGAACTATCGCGGCAGCAGCGGCTATGGCCGCACCTACCGCCGCAGCCTCCACGGCCAATGGGGCATCAAGGATGTGGAGGATTGCATGCATGCGGCGCGCCAGCTGGTGAACACGGGGCGGGTGGATGGCGAGCGTCTCATCATCAGCGGCAGCAGCGCCGGCGGTTTCACGGTGTTGTGCGCACTGGCCTTCCATGATTTATTCAAGGCCGGCGCGGTCTATTACGGCATCAGTGAGTTGGCCAGCGCCATGACCGACACCCACAAATTCGAAGCACATTACGGCGACAGCCTGCTGGGTCCATGGCCCGCGGCCCGCGATCTTTACCGCGCACGTTCGCCGTTATATGCGGCTGACAACATCAATTGTCCGGTAATCTTCTTCCAGGGTCTCAAGGACCGGGTGGTGCCCCCCGATCAGACACAACGCATGCTGCAGGCGCTGCGCGCCAAAAAACTGCCGGTGGACTATGTGACTTTCGCCGAAGAGGGCCACGGTTTCCGTCGCAGCGAGAACATTCAGCGCGCCCTGGAGGCCGAGCTTGCCTTCTATGCACGTATCTTTGGCTTCACGCCGACTGCTTGTGCATAAAAGCTGGAAACACACTGGATGGAAAGCCGCGTGCCCATGAACATGAGAAATTTCATGGCTGCTGCAATATACTCAACAGCCAGGCACTGATGTGCATGATTTCTTCCGGATGCACCGCATGCGGCATGGGATAGGTGTGCCAGAGGATCGCACAGCCGCGTTCCATGAGTGCCTTGCGGGTATGCTCCGCGAGCGCTAGCGGTACCACCGGGTCCTGGGTGCCGTGTGCGTAGAATATTGAGGTACGGGCGTTGGCGGAATTGATCTCGAATTCAAAGCCTTCCGCCAGTGGCAGATAGGTGGACAAGGCCAGGATGCCCGCGAGTTTCTGCGGGTATTGCAACCCCGTGTAGAGCGCCACCGCGCCGCCCTGGGAAAATCCCGCCACTACGATCCGCGCGGCCGGGGTTCCGCGGGCATTCTCCCGCGCGATCAACGCTTCCAGCGTGGCACGCGCCGCCAGCATGCCGTCCTTGTCCCGCGGCTGGTGCAAGCCGATTTTAACGATGTCGAACCAGGCACGCATCGGATAGCCGTTGTTGAGCGTCACCGGCCGCACCGGCGCATGCGGGAACACGAAGCGCACCGGCAGCGAGCTGGGCAATTTCAGTTCGGGGACGATGGGCTCGAAATCATGCCCGTCGGCGCCCAGCCCGTGCAGCCAGATGATGCTCGCGCTCGGCTGAGCACCGGTTTCGAGTTCCACGCATTCGGGCAAATCTGCCATCATGCTCTCCGTTAGAATGGGCGTGCGATTTTAGTAGGTTGGGGTGAGCATTGCGAACCCCAACGTTTTCAGAAAGAGGCCGTTGGGCTTCGGCTGTGCCTCAGCCCAACCTACATCTGGATTTTATTGTCCCGTTCGCCCTGAGCGTAGCCGTGTAGCGGCGAAGTCGAAGGGCTCGACACGAGCAGTTTCCAGCTTTGAACAAAAAGGGCGAGGGCGCCAGTGGATTTCAGTAACAAAATCATTCTCGTCACCGGCGCCGCCCGCGGCATCGGTCGCGCCATTGCACAAGCCTTCGCGCAGCGCGGCGGCACCGTGGCGGTACACTACCGCACAAGCGGTGCCGAAGCGCAAACGCTGGCGCGCGCGCTGCCAGGCCAGGCACATACCGCATTCCGGGCGGACGTGAGCGATCCCGCCGCCTGCGAAAAACTCATCAACGAGGTAGTGGGACGGTATGGCCGGCTGGACGTGCTGGTGAACAACGCCGGCATCTATGAAGTGCGGCCGCTCAAGAACCTGAGTTACGCCGATTGGCGGACCACCTGGAAAAACACCCTGGACGCCAACCTCGTCGGTCCCGCCAACCTGTGTTTTCTCGCCGCCCAGGTGATGATGCAGCAGGGCGGCGGCAAGATCATCAATATCTCCTCCCGCGGCGCGTTCCGCGGCGAGCCCGACGCTCCCGCCTACGGGGCCGCCAAGGCGGGACTCAATCAATTGTCCCAGTCACTGGCCTGGGCGCTGGCCGCCTACAATATTTTCGTGGGTGTGGTGGCCCCGGGATTCGTACGCACGGACATGGCCGCCGAGCTGCTGGACGGCCCACAAGGCGATGCCATCCGCGCCCAGAGCCCCCTCAAGCGCGCCGCCACTCCGGAAGAAATCGCCGAGGCGGTGGTACGGCTTGCCGCCGATGGCATGCTGTACGCCACCGGCTGTATTCTCGACGTGAACGGTGCGTCGTATCTGCGCAGTTGAACCAGGAACTTAGATAATGGAATGGATCACGGACCCGAATGTCTGGGCGGCGCTGGTTACACTCACGGCGCTTGAAGTCGTCCTCGGCATTGACAACATCATTTTCATTTCCATCGCCACTTCGCGTCTGCCGCCGGCGCGCCAAGCCGCCGCCCGCCGCTTTGGCCTGACGCTGGCGGTGCTCACGCGGCTGGCGCTGCTCGCCACAATCTTCTGGCTGTCGCGGCTCAGCGCACCGCTGTTCAGCCTGTTCGAGCGGCCCTTTTCGCTGCGCGACCTGGTGCTGATCGGCGGCGGCTTGTTCCTGCTCGCCAAAAGCACGCTGGAGATCCACGCCGACCTCGAGGAGGGCGCCACGCCGCAGGCCGGCATGCGCCTCTCGTTGGCCTCGGCCGTCGTGCAGATTGCGCTGCTCGACATGGTGTTCTCGTTCGATTCCGTGATCACCGCCATCGGCATGTCGGACCGCCTGTGGGTCATGGCCTCGGCCATCGTCATCGCCGTGGGCTGCATGCTGTTCTATGCCGGGGCCGTGAGCCGCTTCGTGCAACGCCATCCCACACTCAAGATGCTGGCGCTCGCGTTCCTGATCCTGATCGGCGTGGCGCTGATCGCCGACGGCATCGGCCTGCACATCCCCAAGGGTTACATCTACTTCGCCATGGCCTTCGCCTTCGGGGTGGAAATGCTCAACCTGCGACTGCGGCGCAGGCGCACGTCGTGAAGACGCTGCCCGTGATTCTTTCCTGGAGCGGCGGCAAGGACAGTGCCCTCGCCCTGCACGCACTGCGGCAGGACCCACAGTATGAAGTGCGGGGCTTGCTCACCAGCGTCAATGCACGGTATCAGCGCATCAGTATGCACGGGGTGCGCGAAGCACTGCTGGACGCCCAGGCTGCATCACTGGGTCTGCCGCTGTATAAGGTAATGCTCTCGGAGCAGCCCTCGAATGAGGAATATGAACAGAAAATGCGCGCCGCGCTGGAAGCCTTCAAAACACAGGGTATCCGGCATGTAGCCTTTGGGGATCTGTTCCTGGATGATATCCGCCAGTACCGCCTCGAAAACATGCGGAAGATAAACATGGCGTGTCTATTCCCGCTCTGGCACCGGCCCACGGACAAACTGGCGCGGGAATTTGTGGTGCTCGGTTTCCGCGCGGTGCTGTGCTGCGTGGACGAACAGGCGCTCAGCGGCGAGTTCGCCGGCCGCGAGTACGATGAGACGTTGCTGCGGGAACTGCCCGCCGGCGTGGATGCTTGTGGCGAAAACGGCGAATTCCATACGTTCGTGTATGCCGGGCCGATATTCCGCCGTCGCATTGCTTTCCGGCGCGGCCGGCAGGTGCGGCGCGACCATCGTTTTCATTTCTGCGATCTGATCCCCACGGAGGCCCATCATGAGCATTTGGCTACAGCCGTTCACTGTCGATGACCTGAACAAGTATCAGCAGCAAACGCTGGTGACGCACCTTGGCATCCGCTATACGGAGGTCGGAGAGGATTATCTCAAGGCGGTCATGCCGGTGGATGCCCGCACCAAGCAGCCGGCCGGCATCCTGCACGGCGGCGCCTCGGTGGCGCTCGCTGAAACCCTCGGTAGTACCGGTGCCAACCTGATGGTGGACCGCCAGCAGAAACTCTGCGTGGGGCTCGACATCAACGCCAATCACGTGCGCGCCATGCGCTCAGGCCAGGTCACCGGCACCGCGCGGCCGCTGCATATCGGCAAGACCACTCAGGTGTGGGAAATCAAGATCACCAACGATGAGGAAAAGCTGGTGTGCGTATCGCGGATTA
>Ga0307374_10000874_pt1 | contig 56803 bp, 45 predicted proteins | sample OX3MG_FD_202532 | JGI IMG/M metagenome (GOLD analysis project Ga0307374, IMG submission 202532) | Soil microbial communities from Risofladan, Vaasa, Finland - OX-3 | ecosystem: Environmental > Terrestrial > Soil > Coastal area > Acid sulfate soil | place: Finland: Risofladan, Vaasa | collected...
GTAAAGTGGCCGAGACACCTCCACCTTTACCAGGTCCCAGTTCGGCTCGTTCGAGTGCCGCTTCAGCTCGGCGCGCATGCCGCGGGCACGCTCGCGGATGCGGGCGGCCTCGGCACGCAGTTCCGGATCGTCGACCATCTCTTCCACGTCGCGCAGCCGGTCCGACCAGTCGCGGAAGTCTTCGCCGGCCAGCGGCGCCCAGGGCCGGTTGCCCGGCTCGAAAAACGGTGCGAAGCCGCCGGGACCGGCGGCCGCGTTGCCGGTAAACCACGACGGAGCATGGACGTTGCTCGCCAGTCCGGCATGGGCGACAAGCGGCAGCGAATCTCCGAACCGCAAAAGCAGCGCCGTGACAAAGGCGGGCACAAACGCCCGCGACGGGAAGACGCCGATCGAGCGTAGTGCATGGATAAAAGAGTGAACGGGCATCGCGGTCCCCATGTGGATTCGTGCGACGAGTTCATGAGGTGTCGCGGCGCCGTCCGCGCCGCGAGTGGTTGGCCCATGCGCGAACCGCCGCTTCTGTATTCTTCTTCCACGAGAGGCGCCGTGCAACCGATTTCGGTCGAGAAACTGCGTGCGGCGCCTAACGTGCTCCGCACTTTTGCGCAGATCAAAAGCCAGGGCCTTGCCTGGGACCGGCGCCTGATTGATGATAGCCGCGAGGCTTCCGTGTGCCGCGATGGCGAACATAAGCAGGAGCGAGTGATGGGAATGACGTTTGATGCAACCCTTAAGGATCTGGGGCGCGACTGCCCGCGGGGTGTTTTGGCCGAGTTCGATCGGCTGCCGACGTTGCCGGTATTGGTGATGAACGTCGACCTGTCGACCGTCACGAAGGCGGCCGATCTCGTCTTGGGCTTGGGCAATCCGCTTGAGGAAATCGTTCACATCGAGTTTCAGTCGAGCGCCGCAGCCTGGAAACACGCGGACCTGTTGGCATACAACTCGCTGCTCTTCGATCACCACCACGTTCCGGTCCATACGATTCTCGTACTATTGCGGCCGCAGGCGCTCCATCCGAACAACGACGGCCAGGTGAGTTACTCGCCGAGGCCGGGACGTGGTAGAATGCTATTTGAGTACGAAGTGGTTCGCCTTTGGGAGCGACCGGCCGAGCGGCTGCTGGCTGGTGAACTGGGGTTGGCGCCCTTGGCAATCCTGGGCGAATTGCCTCAAGGCACGGCGCTCGAGGACGGGCTGGCGGCGGTGGTGCAGAGACTCGTCGACCGTTTGAAGCACGAGGCACAGCCGGAACAATCGATCAAGCTGCTGACGACGGCCTTGCTCCTTGCGGGCCTGCGTGTGAGCCGCGATGTGGCACTGAAGGTTTTTCGAGGAGTTCCAATGTTAGAAGAATCCGACACCTACCTCATGATCCTAGAGCAGGGCGAGGAGCGCGGAGAAGAGCGGGCCACGCGGCGGCACATCCAACTGGTCGGGGAAGAACGCCTCGGCGCTGCCGACGAAAAGATCCGCGAGCAACTGGCCAAGATTGCCGACCCCGAGCGTCTGGAACGAATGCTTCGGAGGGCTTTGACGGCCGCGAATTGGCAAGAGATCCTCAGCACGCCTTAGCGGCAATGCATGAATCGGCCACTGCGCGAGGCCACGCGCTGCACATAGACCAAAATGCGCTGCTTGAGCCGCTGGTCGCCCACATTTCATCGACCCGTCCCCAGCCGCTCGTAGTAACGGCGCGTCTTTTCGGAATACTTGGGTGGAACCGGGTCGCGGTCGAGCGGCAAGAGCGCGTCTTTCGAGGTGCGCCGCAATAGCTCTTCGGCCACGCGGTCGCGCAGCTCGTAAAGTGGCCGAGACACCTCCACCTTTACCAGGTCCCAGTTCGGCTCGTTCGAGTGCCGCTTCAGCTCGGCGCGCATGCCGCGGGCACGCTCGCGGATGCGGGCGGCCTCGGCACGCAGTTCCGGACCGTCGACCATCTCTTCCACGTCGCGCAGCCGGTCCGACCAGTCGCGGAAGTCTTCGCCGGCCAGCGGCGACCAGGGCCGGTTGCCCGGCTCGAAGAACGGAGCGAAGCCGCCTGGGCCCGTGGCCGTGTTGGGATTCGACTGGCTGCGATTACCGCCGCGCCGTGAACTTGATTGCTGCTGGCCACCTTGGCCCTGCTGGCCACGGTTGGAGCCGCCGGCTTGTTCGCCCGGTTGATTTCCCTGGGGCATAGGCTGGCCGTCCTGCTGAGGAGCGTCCTCACCAGCCGGTTGATTCGACGACCGTGTCGCGTTCGCTGGCGGCTGGCCCCCGCCGTTTGCCGGCTGCGGCTCTGGATTGCGCTGCTGTTGATTGCCCCCGCCGGGTTGACGTTCAACTTGTTGTTGCGAACCTTCATCACCCTGGTCCCTTTCGCGACCGTCGCGTCGGTCGACCTGACCAGTATTGCGAGCGATCTCGTCGCCAAGCTGATCGGCCAGACGATCGAGCTCTTCACGCGCACGGCGGAGGGCCTCGGTGTCGTCGCCCAGCACGCTCTCGGCCGCTCGCTCGATGCCCTGACGCAACTCGCCGATGCCTTTGCCGGCAATGCGCTCCTGGCCGCGGGCATCGTCGGCCAGTCCGCGCCGCACGGAAAGCTCGGCGGCCTCCAAGGCCCGGTCGAGGTTCTGCTCCTGGATTTTGCGGGCCGTGTCGTAAAGCTGCTCGGCCAACAGCGGTTCGGTCGGCTCCGCTTCTTCGATCGTCTCACGCATGCGATTTAGCAGCTCTCTCAGCCGTTCTTTCTGCTGCGCCAACTCAGCCGGCATCTTTTCGCGGTCGTTGTCGTCTCGCAACGACCTTGTAGGCCCGGCACTCCGTGACGGGGGCGCCAGCCCGTCGCCTGCGGCGACGGGTTCTCCGCCACGGAGTGTCGGAGCTACGGTAGGCTCGGCCAGACGTTCGGCGATCTCGTGCTCTTTTTCGTCCAGCTCGCGGGCACTCTCACGCATTTCTCGCATCTGGTCGGTGAACTGACCCGATGTGCGGCGGCGGAATTCATTTCGCAGATCATTGAAATCGCGTTCGGCGCGCGTGCCCGCCGCGGCGGCCTGCGAAACCCTTTCCTGGTCGAGGGCCTCGCTGGCTCGCTGCACCTGATCGCGGGTCTGGTCGAGCTGCTGCCGCGCGTCGGCCATCCGTTCCTGGTTTTCGGGCTGGTCCATGCGGGCCTTCAGCTCGTCGGTGTCGCGCAGGATCTCCTGTTCCTCTTCACGCAGCCGCTTGAGCTGCCGGCGAATCTCGTCACGCTCCGGCTCGCTCTTGGCCTCTTCCAGAGCCGATTGCAATTCCTTCAGCCGCTCGTTCAGATCGTTCTGACGGCGGGCCAACTCGCCCAACCGATTCAGCACCTGCCGCGTCTCGCGCTCTTGCGTTTGCTGCGGCGACTGTGCCGTGCGCTGTGTCTCATAGCGGTTTTCGTCGTTCTTCAGCTCCAGTTGCTGCAACTGCTGCTGCGAGCGGTTCGAGGCGCCGGCCATCCCGCCACCCTGCTGCCGCTGGCTGCGAATGACGCTGTGCTCGCGGGCACGCAGCTTGAGCAACGCCGAATACGCCGCTTGCTCCGCGGTCAGCGCGGGCTTGAGCGGCCCGACCGCCGGCGCATCATGGGCCGCCTGCAAGTTGTCGAGCGCCTGCTGCATCGCCCGCGTCACTTCGCCCGCGTGCGCTTTCGACTGCGGGTCTTGTAACTTCTCGGCCAGCGACTCGGCCTGTTCCAGGGCCGAAGACTGCGACTCGCGGACCGACTGCACGTCGGGGGCGAACGCGCTCGACGGCTCGGCCGGCAACTCGCGGCGAATCAGTTTCCAGGTGGCGTTGATGATGTCCTTTTGCAGTTGGGCCAGCTTCTCGGCGGCCTGGGCGTTTTCGGCCCCTTGCTGCTGTTGCTGCTGCGAGCCGCCCGGCGGCTGCTGGCCTTGCCTGAAGATTTCTTCGAAGGGCCGGACTTCGGCAAAATACATGTCGCTTTCGGTGCGGCGGGGCTGGCCGTCGGGACCGGCGTCTTCGGCCCAGAAGTGATACGACAGCAATTGGTCCGGCTCCGCCTTGAGGTCCTCGAAGCGAATCACGTGCATCATCTCACGGCGTTCTTTCGCCGCGGCGTTTTCGCCCAGCACCACGTCAGTCGGCTCGCCGCCGGCCAGTTCATAGGTCAGCCCGAACCGCTTCAGCCCAAAATCGTCCCACGCCGTTGCCTTGACTTCGGTCTCTTCCAACGGCGATACCTCCACATCGTGCGCCGGGAAAACCAGCTTCAGGTCGGGCGGCTTGTTGGGCAACACGTTGATGGCAAACTCCACCGGGTTCTTGTTCTGCCGGCCCTTGTCATCGACGAGCCGCAACCGCAACCGCCGCGACTTCTGACACGTCAGCTTGGTCTGCCAGGTGAGCGCGTCGTCATCGGTCGCGGCGAGCGCGATCGGTTCCACTCCTTCTTCGGTCAGCGTGGCCGAGACCACTGCTTTGTTCAGATGGCAGAGTAGCGTCAACTCGGTGCCCTCGACGGCCGAGACGGTGCGCACGTCCTGCACCAGCCGCTCTTCGAGTCCCGTATAGGCGGGATAGACGAGCTTCGCGTCGGCCCGGATCAGTTTGGGATACTCGAACACCGTCACGTGGTAAGTGTCGCTGGTGTGGCCCGTCAGCTCGACGCGATAATCGAGCGGCCCGTCGACCACGGGGATGCGGCCGCCGAACACCGGATCGTCGAGGCTCTTTGACATTTTAAGCACTACGGCACGGCGTTGTTGCGCGTTCTTGGAGGATGGCCTTCCTAGGCCGTCACCCTTGCTACTGGACGGCCTAGGAAGGCCATCCTCCTTTTCTCGTCCGCCAAATGCATAGACGAGCGTCGCCTCGGCCGGTTCGTTTCCCTGAAACCGGGCCAGCACCAGCAGGCTGGTGCCGCGTTCGATCTCGGTGTTGCCTGGTTCGATGGTCACGGAAAACTGGCCGGTCGGCTGCAGGCCGTCCTTCGCCAGCGATGCCGCGGTGGCGCGTTGCGAGACCGACTGCGAGCTGAGCGCCGCCAGCACGAACAGCAGCAGCACGCCGGCCGCCAAGTTGGCGAATATGGCCGTCGCAATCCGCCGCGTGGGCACGACGCCTTGCCAGGCGTGCCCGTAGGCGTGGTTGAGCGCCTGACGAATGACGCGGTCTTGCAGAAAGCCGAAACGTCCGTCGGGCAGCGTGGGCCGCTGTTCCATCGCGGCCAGCAGGCATGAGCCAAGTTCGGGATAGGCCGCTTCGACCCTTCGGGCCACCCAGTGATAGTCGCCCGCCGAGCGAACCGCCAGCCACGTGCAGAGCGCGGCGGTGACGAGTGCCAGGCCGAGAGCCAGCGGCACCGCGCCGGGCGGAAACCAACCGATCGCCCGGTGCAGGCCGAGCATGGCCAGCCCGCACCCCGCGGCCAGCAGCCAGGCAAACGAGAGACCGCGCCAAAACCGCAGACGCCGAAACCGGGCCGCTACTTTTTCGAGTTGTTGGCTAAGGCGGTGTTCCATGAGGCCTTTCCATCACAAAGTTTACGCAGCTTGGAACGCCCCGTAAATGGATCCACGACTTGTCCGTCGCATTGTGGACGCCCTGCCCGAAGAACAACAGTCGAAAGTTGCGGTGCGCCAGTGCTCGTAGCATACCGTCAAGTTAGCAGCCGCGGCGGAGAACGCGATCAGGTAGGTGGCATGCGCACCACGGGCTTGACGAGTGGATGCTGATCATGGCGGCCGCCGACAAAGACGGCGACCCACTCGGCCAAGCGCCGCCCCAGGATACGGCAGGCGGACTTCAACTCATCGCTTCGCGGTTCGCGGGCCGAAACGGCGCCGTAGTGGAGTGTCGTCAATTTGCCGGCATAGTCGGTGACGCCGAAGACCAGGAAGCCAAAGTTCATCAGCACCGTCAGTAGCGATTGGCAGGCCAGTTCCTGACCGCCGCCCCATCCGCCGGACGACGAGAAGGCGCAGGCGATCTTGCCATCGACTTTCATCCAGTGCGGCATCATGGTCTCGTCCCAGAAGCGTTTCATCTTCCAGGAGAGGATGCCCATATTCGTCGGGCTGCCCAGAGCCAGACCATCGCACCACAAGACATCGTCGGCCGTGGCCTCGTCGAGATGGCGCAGCCGAACTTCAATCTCGGGCACCTCCCGCGCTCCCTCGGCGACAAGGGCCGCCATCTTCGCCGTGTTGCCGCTGGCCGAATCGTAGAGGACGAGAACTTTGTTCATCGGTGCGGCGACCAGCGGTCTTTGTTTCTCGCCGGATGTTCCCCATCTCGCTTCGACTTGTTGCTCATCACCCGTGCCTTGTGGTCATGGTAATCAATTTCAGCGCGCAACCATAGGGTCGTTGGCCAATGTGGGCACTGGTGGGCGAGCCGGACGCGACCGAATGCCATTTGACTTGTTCCTGGCGGCCGGTTCCGACGGAGCGACCCCTACCTACGTCTGGGAGACGCTTATGAACGCGCACGACGAAACGCGGCCGAGCACGGCGTCGTTTCAATTGCCGCGGAGCGTCTCTGCCTTCCACAGATAGACGTTGAACTCGCCCCGTTGCGTGTCAACCGCGATCTGCTCGTCGGGCTTGATGTCGGCCATCCGGTGCCCGACCGAAACGACGCGCGCGCCGGGCGGCAGCTTGCGAAGCTGCGGCAACAATTTGGCATTGAGACGCGGCAGCAGGGAGAGTGTGACGACGGTCGGCCCTGTGCTCAGGTCGAGCGTGAAGATGTCGCGCTCGTCAATCGTGACCAGCCGCTGCACGCCGTGTGTACGTACGTTGGCGAGGGATTCCTTGACACGCTGGGGATCGATGTCGAAACCGCATGCCCGGCAGCCGTAGTCCTTGGCCGCCGTCGCCACGATGCGTCCGTCGCCGCAGCCGAGGTCCCAGACCACGTCCTTTCTGGTTATCTTGGCAAGCCGCAGCAGCGCATCGACGACCTTTTGCGGCGTGGGCTCATATTCGACGTCGGTGATGGGCCGTTCGCCCGGCGCGCGCAGGTCGATCGATTCGAAGTCGCCCGGCCGGACATCGATCCGGCGCGTGACCGTGCGCGGACCGTTTGGGTCGGGCACGATCGCCTTGATGGTGTAGACGTACTTGCCGGGCGGCAGCGGCGGCGACACAAAGCGGCGCATCGGCCCCTTCGACTTTGTCTCCTGACCCTCGATCAACAGCCGGGCGCACGGCGGCAGATAGACCTCGACCGTGACGGTCTGCCGATAGTCCTGAGCGGACATACCGGCCGGGATCACGCACGTAACCGTACTCACCGCCAGAATCAAGTTGCGCCACATGGAAACGCCTCTCTGTTTCAGATCGCGTTGGCGATGCAAACGATGTGCCGGACGGCTGAGCACAGCCGCCGGACAACTTAAGAGCGTGCGGTGGTGGCATCGAGCGCTAGGCCGGCACTTTTTCTGACTTACGGTTCGGGTTACTATGGGGCTGATAACGTCGTGCAGACGGGAAGAGCGATCGTCGAGGCTGCGGGCATCGTGCCGAGCCCCATGACTAGAGCTTCGCTAGAAAACACTGTGTGGAGGTTGGTTCTTGGCGAGCCGCTTGATGACAGTCTTCTTGCTCGCGGCGCTTGGTGGGGGCTGCTTCTTGCTGATGCCGCGGCTGAGGAACTATCACCTGCCTGGAAATCAGCAGGGTTACGAGCCCGCCCAGCCCGTCGCCTTCTCTCACCGGCAGCACGCCGGCGAGCTGAGTATTTCCTGCCTCTACTGCCACTTTGGCGCGGAACGCAGCCGGCAGGCAGGTTTGCCCTCCGCCAATCTGTGCATGAACTGCCATCGCTTTGTCACCGCTTCCTGGGAAGCGATGTTCCGTGAGTACTTCGAAGCGCTCCACGCGAATCGACCGGTCCGCCCCGTCGTATCGGCTGAGCTCGCCAAACTCTATGACAGCCTGGGCCTCGACGATCAACTGCTGCCCGATCCCAAGAAAGCGTCAACGCCGACTGCTTGGATCCGCGTCCACAATCTGCCGGCCTATGCCTGCTTCGATCACCGGGCGCACCTGCAAGCGGGCGCAACCTGTCAGCGCTGTCATGGGCCGGTCGAGACCATGGACCGCGTGCGGCAAGTGGAAGACTTGTCGATGGGATGGTGCGTAGACTGCCACCGCAACCCCGGCCTACCGGAAGTGGGCGGCCAACAACGCCAGCCCTCGACCGATTGCGCCGTTTGCCACCATTGACGACAGGAAACGAGCCGATGTCACTCGATGAACAGCAAGAACAACCGCCGCGAGCAGATCGCGGTGGGGGTCCACCGGACGTTGCCCATGCACGCCCGGCACCCGACACGGCCGCGGCGACGCGGCGCGACTTCTTGAAGTTGGCGGGTTTTACCTTTGCCGGCACAGCCCTCAGCGGCTGCGCGCCGAGCGCCGTACGTTACGCCGTGGTGCCCGCCATACAGCCGGACGAGATGGTTCCGGGCAAGTCGTATGATTATGCTTCCACGTGCGCGGCCTGCCCCGCCGCTTGTGGCCTGCTGGTGAAGGTCCGCGACGGCCGGCCGATCAAGTTGGAAGGCAACCCGCAACACCCGCTGTCGCTGGGCGGGCTCTGCGCGGCCGGCCAGGCTTCGCTCCTGGGCCTGTACGATCGGTTCAGGTTGCGACAGCCGTGGCACGACGGAAAGCCGAGCGACTGGCACGTCGTCGATGAGGACATCCGCGATCGGCTTGACGATATCCGCAAACGGGGCCAGGCCGTGCGGTTCTTGTCGGGCTCGCTGGCGGGACCGACGGCGCGCGGGCAGGTCAAGCAGTTCCTGAACATGTTTGCCGACGCTCGGCACGTGGTTTACGACGCGCGGTCCTGCTCGGCCATTCTCGAGGCGCACGCCCACACGCACGGCGTACGGCTGCTGCCACACTACCAGCTCGAAAAAGCGGACGTGATCGTCAGCTTCGACGCCGATTTTCTCGGAACCTGGCTTTCGCCGGTGGAATTCACCGCCGCCTATCAAGCCGCGCGGCGCCTGGCGGATTCAATCCCGAGGTCGTCCTACCATGTGCAATTCGAGTCGCACTTGTCGCTGACCGGCAGCAAGGCCGATCGGCGGTTTTGTGTCGCGCCGGGGGAAGTCGCGTTGGTGATGAGCCACCTGGCGACGCGACTGGCGGAGAAAGCGGGCGTGGCGATCAAGACCGTGCCCTTAGAGCCGCCGCCGGTCTCCGGGCCGTTTCTCGACCAGCTCGCCGAACGGCTGTGCCAGAGCCGCGGCCGCAGCCTGGTGCTCTGCGGCAGCCACGATGTGCAAGAGCAGACGCTCGGCAACCTGCTGAACCATCTGCTGGATAATTACGGTTCGACCGTCGACTTCGAGCGGCCGTCGCTTCAGTGGCAGGTAAACGATGCCGAGTTGGCAAACCTGCTGAGCGAAATCCGCGAGGACAAAGTGGCGGCACTGTTCATCTCGCAGTGCAACCCACTATACGACTTGCCGGACGGGGAGGCGCTGGCCGACGCCTTGCGTCGCGTGCCCCTGGTCGTGAACTGCGCCGAGCGAATGGACGAAACGGCCGCGCTGGCCCGCTATGTCTGCGCGGTGCCTCATTACTTGGAGTCGTGGAGCGATGCGGAACCCGTCGCCGGGTTGGTGAGCCTGGCGCAGCCGACGATTGCTCCGCTGGGCAACACTCGATCGCTGTTGGAAAGCCTGGCCGCATGGATGGGAAAACCACAGAAGGCCGACGAGTTGTTGCACGCGCATTGGGAGCAACACGTCTTTCCACGTTGGCGCGGCGGGGGAACGTTCCAGGATTTCTGGGAGCACACGCTGCACGACGGCTTCGCCCAGGTCGCGCCGCAAGGCGATGAGCGCGCGTCGCCCGCGTCACGCCCCTTCGACGTGGATGCCGTCCGCCTTGTGCCACGTGCGGGCCGACCCGCGGAAGAAGCTTACAGCCTCGTGCTCTATTCGAAGGTTGGTATGCCCGATGCCAGCCATGCCTATAATCCTTGGTTGCACGAACTGCCCGACCCGGTGAGCAAAATCACGTGGGACAACTACGCCTGCCTCTCGCCTGCGACCGCGGCCGGCTTGGGGATGACGAGCGGCGACGTGGTCCGGCTGGAAGCCCCCACCGCGGACGGGCGGCCGACCGTGTTGGAGTTGCCCGTGCTGGTGCAGCCGGGCCAGCACGACGGCGTGGTGGCGGTGGCCTTGGGTTATGGCAGCCGATTGAGCCAGCGTTTTGCCAAGATCGGGCCGGAGTGGCTGCAGGCTCGGCCTACCGTGGGCGCCGACGGCCTGGTGGGAAAGAACGCCGCGGCGATGTTGACCTGGGTCGAAGGGAATCTACGCTGGCTGCGCGAAGGCGTGCGGCTGACGAAGACGGGAGAAACGCACGCCCTGGCGGCGTCGCAAGATTACGACTTGCTTGCCGCGCCCGAGCGCCTGGCGCTCGCCGGCCAAGAGCGGCGGCCGATCGTTCGTGAAATTACGCTTGAGGCCTATCGCACGCAACTCGCTCAGGCGGCCACGGTGCCAGGTGCTGAAGCCGCAATCGCGCCGCGGCCGGCGGAAGCGAACGAGGATCTGTGGCCGGCCGACCATCCCACGACCGGAGCAAAATGGGGCATGGCGATCGACATGAACGCCTGCACCGGCTGTTCGGCGTGCGTGATTGCCTGCCAGACGGAGAACAACATCCCGGTGGTCGGGAAGGACGAAGTGCGGCGGCACCGCGAGATGCACTGGCTGCGCATCGATCGCTACTATCGCGAGCGCGAGGGTGGCGTCGATGTGGCTTTCCAGCCGATGCTCTGCCAGCATTGCGCGAGCGCGCCGTGCGAGGCCGTGTGCCCGGTGTTGGCCACCGTCCACAGCGACGAAGGGCTCAACCAGCAGGTTTACAACCGTTGTGTCGGCACGCGCTTCTGCGCCAACAATTGCCCGTACAAGGTCCGCCGCTTCAACTGGTTCAACTACGCCCACGACGACAACTTGCAAAATCTGGTGCTCAATCCGGACGTCACGGTTCGTTCGCGCGGGGTCATGGAAAAGTGTACGTTTTGCGTGCAGCGGATCGAAGAGGCGAAGATCGAGGCGCGCCGGCTAGGGCAACCGCTGCGCGACGGCGACGTCAAAACGGCCTGTCAGCAGTCGTGCCCGGCACAGGCGATCGTGTTCGGCGACTTGAACGACGCCGCGAGCCGGGTGGCGCGGTTGGCCACCGGTCCACGCAGTTACCGGGTGCTGGAGGAGCTCAACGTGCGGCCATCGGTGAGCTATCTGGCCGTGGTCCGCAATCGCCCGGCCGGTGACGAGGAGCCGCGGCATGGCTGACGCCCCTTGGCCCTCCGAGGCGCCGTTGATCGCCGGCCACAAAACGGCGGCCCAGGTAACCCGTGACATCTGCGCGCCACTGGAGCGCAGCGCCGGCGGCTGGTGGTGGCTGGCGTTCAGCCTCGCATTTTCGGTGCTCTGCCTGGGCGTGGCGGCCGTCTCCTATCAAATTGCCGTCGGCATCGGCACGTGGGGGCTCAATCGCACCGTGGGATGGGCGTTTGACATCACCAACTTCGTGTTCTGGATCGGCATCGGCCACGCCGGCACGCTGATCTCGGCGATCCTCTTCCTGTTCCGCCAGAAATGGCGGACGTCGGTCAACCGCTCGGCCGAGGCGATGACGCTGATTGCCGTGACCTGTGCCGGACTGTTTCCGGTGATTCACATGGGCCGGCCGTGGCTGGCCTATTGGATCGTTCCCTATCCGAATTGGCGCGGGCCGCTGTGGGTCAACTTCCTTTCGCCGCTGGTATGGGACTTTTTCGCCATCGGAACGTATTTTCTGGTTTCGCTGGCCTTCTGGTACATCGGGCTTGTCCCCGACCTGGCCACGCTTCGCGACTCGCTGCGCCGCGGCTGGTACTGCCGTCTCGTGGGATTCTTCAGCCTGGGCTGGAACGGCTCCTGCCGCACGTGGCTCCGCTACGAAGTGGTCTACCTGCTGTTGGCCGGACTGGCCACGCCGCTGGTCGTCTCCGTACACTCGGTGGTCAGCACCGACTTCGCGGTCACGCTGCTGCCCGGCTGGCACTCCACGATATTCCCGCCCTACTTCGTCACCGGGGCGATTTTTTCGGGCATGGCGATGGTGCTCACCTTGATGCTGTTGGCCCGCAAGGCGATGCGGCTTGAAGACTATATCACGTTGCGGCACGTGGAAGCGATGTCCAAGCTGGTGCTGGCGACAAGCTGTCTTGTCGGGCTCTCCTATGCGATTGAGTTCTTTACTGCGTTTTATGCCGGCAATCGATATGAGTCGTTCACGTTCCTGAACCGCGCCTTGGGCCCGCTGGGCTGGGGCTACTGGATCATGGTGGCTGCGAACGTCGTGCTCCCGCAACTTTTCTGGCTGGACCGCGCTCGCCGCAATCTGCTGGCGGTATTTGCGGTTTGCGTGCTGGTCAACGTAGGCATGTGGTTCGAGCGGTTCATTATCATCGTCAGCTCGTTGGAGCGCGATTTCCTGCCGTCGAGTTGGAGCGGATACGTGCCGACGTTGATCGAGCTGGCCACGTTGGCAGGCAGCTTCGGCCTGTTCTTCACCTGCTTTTTGGTTTTTTGTCGGATCTTGCCCGTGATTGCGATGGCTGAGGTCAAGGCGGTTGTCCGAGACGCACATCCGGAGGCGCGCCCATGAACGGGAAGGTTTTTGTGGCAGGCTTCGCCACGGAAGAAGACTTGCGGCACGCCGTGCATGCGGCGCGCGAGCGCGGCTGGACGATCGCCGACGCCTTTGCGCCGTATGCCTTGCACGACTTGCCCGATTTGCTCGGCTGGCGGCGCTCGCGGCTTCCGGTGGCCTGCTTTTTGTGTGGAGCGACCGGCGCGGCCCTGTCGTTGTGGTTCCAGTTTTGGACGACCACGCGTAACTGGCCGCTGAACGTCGGCGGCCGTCCCTGGAACTCGCTGCCCGCGTTTGTGCCGGTGACTTTTGAAAGCATGGTGTTGTTGGGCGGGTTCGGGCTGGTATTCGCCTGGCTGATTCGCTGCCGGCTGTATCCGGGAAAGAAGGCCCTGCTGCCGTTGAGCGGACTTACGGATGATCGGTTTGCTTTGGTGCTCGACATCTCCGATTCGGCCGCAACGATCGCGGAGGTCCGGCAGGCGTTCGAGGACTGCGGCGCAACCGAGTTCGTCGAACCAAGCGAGGAGGCATCCTCGTGAAGGGACGAAGCTGGTTGAACCTGTTTCTTTTGTTGGCCTGCCTGGTCACGGGCATGCTGTGTTGGATCGTGCCCGAGCATGACGCGACCCGGCCGAACTACGACTTTTTGCTGGAAGCGCAGATGGACAGTCCCGTGGCCTATGATTCGTTTTCTCCCAATCCCAACTTTCCCGACGGCCTCACGTTGCGTACGCCGCCGCCGGGCACGATTGCGCGCGGCCGGATTCCGCTGCACTACCAAGCGACGCCACAAGACGCCCTCCGCGCGGGTGACGAGTTGAAGAACCCGTTTGCCGACCACGACGCATCGCGGCTGGAACGCGGCAGCGTCGTCTTCACCAACTTCTGCCAGGTGTGCCATGGGGCAACCGGCGAGGGCAACACGCCGGTGACGCAACGCGGCTTCCCCATGCCGCCTTCGCTCTTGGCCCAACGTTGCCTGCAAATGAAAGACGGACAGATGTTCCACGTGATCACCTACGGCCAAGGCAAAATGCCTCCGCACGCGGCTCAGCTCTCGCAGGACGACCGGTGGAGCGTCGTTTTGCACCTGCGCGTGCTGCAACGAGCCAGCGCCACGAGCGGCGGAGCGGGGGCGGCGCCCGTGCGGCTCGCGGACATGACCGACTTGTTTCGCAACAATTGCGCCGCCTGCCATGGCGAGGACGGCACCGGCAGTATCATTCGCAAGGCACTGCCGCTGATTCCCGACTTCACCAGCCTGGCCTGGCAGACGGCGCAGACCGACATGGCGCTGGTCAATCAGATCGACTACGGCTCGATGCCGCTGATGCCCGCCTTCCGTTACAAACTCAAGCCGAGAGAGATCCTGCAGTTGGCCGTGTACGTGCGCTCGTTCGCGGCACGGTGGGCCGGGGCGCCCGCGGCACTCCCCGCCACGGCCCACGTTTCCGCCGATGCGGTGTATCGCACTTTTTGCTTCGCCTGCCACGACACGACGGGCCGGGGGAATCCCGTCATTCGCCAGATGATGCCGGAGCTGCCCAACTTCACCGCGACCACCTGGGCCAAAACTCGCACGGATGCCGATCTGGCCCATTCGATCCTGGAGGGGAAGGGCAAATTCATGTTGCCCATGAAAGACAAGTTGGGACCGGTCGACGTGAAACAAATGGTGGCGCTGGTCAGAAAGTTCGAGGGAGGCAAGCAAGTCATTGCGGTGGAAGGCCCCAAATTGCCCGGCCCGCCCGCGCCCGCGACCGCGGCGACTCCCTTGGCCATCGTGGGCGGCCATCTTCCCGCCGTGACTTTGCCGGAGGAGCCTCTGGTGGCCCCTTCGAGCGAAACGGCCGCACGAGTCCGCGTTGGGGCCACCATTTTTCGCCAATACTGCATCATCTGCCACGGCCCGGACGGGACCGGCAACGTCATGCGTGAAAGGTTGCCGCCGATCCCAAACTTCACCAACGCCGCTTGGCAGCGACAACATAGCGACGCGCAGTTGTTTGTCAGCATCATGGACGGCAAGGGGACGCTGATGCCCGCCAATCGCGGCCGGCTGACGCCGGACGAGGTGCGCGACCTCGTGCCCTACGTGCGCGCCTTCGGTCCCTCCTTGCCCGGTGGCCGGGGCCCGCTGCCGGAAAGCGAATTCTCGACGGCCTTCCGCCAGTTGGAACGCCAATGGAACGAGCTGGAAACACAATTGGGGGAAGCCAAGAGCCCGTAACGGTCAGTGCTCTAACGGAGGCGCGTCGTCACCGGCCTTGACGTGCGGTGGCGTTTCAGGTAACTCCAGCACCTTCACGTCTTTCCTTCCCACCACCTCGCTCATCAAACGCACCGGCCGGTGTGACCTCGCTCCGCGCGCCGATCGCTCGGAAGCGGTTGCCTGTCGGGCATCGCCGGAGCCAAACGCGGATGCGCCTGCGATACAGCCTCGCGCTCACGGCGGCAATTCTTTGGGCCTGTGGGCGCTCGGCCCAGGCCCAGATGCCGCGCAGCGCGGTACTGTCATCCGCGCCCGCGGCCGCCGACCAGGGTCTTGGCGGTTCCCCGGTCCCGGATCCCAGGCGCGCTCGCCCGTCCGTGCTCCAGACGCCCAGCGCGAGACAACAACTTCTCGTTCAAGAAAAACAAATCGAATCGCTGACCAACACGGTCCAGTCTCTCGGCCAGCGGCTGGATCGATCGCCGTTTCAAAGCGCGCTGTCAGGGGACGGCACGGCACCAGGCACGCCCGCGATCGGCCCCGGACCAGCACCCTTCTTAACCCCGCCAGCCGGGCCGCCCGGCACGACCGAGCTGCGCCAAACGCAGCTCGCCCTGCAAAACCTGAAACAGCAACAAGCGGCCGCACCCCTCGACGCTTCAGCCGAGGAACTGCAAAGGCAACTGGAACTGCAGCGCAAACAGATCGAGGTGTTGGAAAAGATGGTCCGGCTGCTGGCCTCGCAGCTCGAGCAGCAAGGCCCGCTGCTGGCCGATATGCAGACCCAAGTGGCCACGCTCACCGCCCGTTCGCAGCAGGCCGCCCAGCGCGATCGGCAGTTGGCCAGCGGCATCGACAACCTGTCCGACCAATTCGACGCCCAGCAGCGTTATGGCCCGCCCTTGCCGGCCCAGCTCAAACAATCATTTCTGGCCAGCGGCACCAATGAAACGCCCTTGAGCATCTTCAACGCGCTCAGCATGCGCTACCAGTATTTTCCCAGCCAGCGGGGGCTGGGACAGTTCCAGTTCATCGAATATGACCCGATTTTCCTGCTGCAACTGAACAACAGTTTCCTATTCGAGAGCCAGCTCGAGGTCCATCCCGACGGCGTCGAACCCGAATTCGCCCAGATCGACTGGACGGTCAACGATGCGCTGACGGTGGTGGGCGGCCGTTTCATGACGCCCATCGGGGTGTTCAACGAGCGACTGCATTACCTGTGGATCAATCGGTTACCCGATTATCCGATCTTTGCCTGGCAGGTGGTGCCGGCCTTCGACTTCAATCTGAACGGAGTACAACTGCGCGGCGCTAAATACCTGTTTCGATCGTCCTGGAAGGCCGAATATGCCTTCTATATGACCAACGGCTGGGGCGTTCCGGGCCAGGGAGGCCTGGGCGACTTCGCCGATCTGAACGGCATGACCGACCAGAGCAAGAGCATCAACAACGCCGTGGCTTACGGGGGGCGGATCGGCCTCTGGCACCCGGCCAGCGGCTTTTTTGGCGGCATCTCCTACTTTGGCAACAGTCCCTACAGCACAACGTCGGGCACCAACATGACGATTTGGGACCTCGACCTGAACTACCACCAGGGAAACTGGGACTGGCGCTTCGAGGGCGCCCAGACGTTTCAGCAAACCGGCAGTTTCATCGGCAACGACATCGTGCGCCGCGGGTTTTACACGCAGATCGCCTATCGCTTTTACGACGCGCCCACCGAATTCCTCTCGCGGATCGAGGCGGTGTTTCGCTACAGCTATGCCGACATCCGCGGGGTTCCGCTCAATCAACTCGACTTGACGGCGTTCACTTTCCCGAACCAATCGCCCGTCTCGCGCGATCAATACACGGTGGGAGCGAATTACTATATTTACCCGTCCATGGCGATCAGGTGGGCCTACGAATTCAACAAGGAAATCGGCGGCAACCTCAAAGACGACGTGCTGTTGACGAGCTTTACTTGGGGATTTTGATGACGTTCGCCACACGAACCCGAAGCGCCAGCGAGGCCATGTCAAGCGGAAGTGCCGCTTATCGTGCTGCGCGTGTGACGGGACGCCGCGGAGCGGCGCGGGAGTTAAGCCGTGGGCGCCAGCCCACGGTTAGCTTGCCGCGAGTTTGTAAAGCCGCGGAGCGGCGACGGAGCGTGGTGTGCCATTCTCCGTCGCCGCTCCGCGGCTGTGGTGATTTGGCCGACGATGTCCGTGGGCTGGCGCCCACGGCTAAACTCCGTTGCCCCTCCGGGGCAGGCGAAAGCAGAAAGCAAGTATGTTAATCGTCCGAAAGCGCTCGGTCGGCTGGCCGACGCTCGTTTGGCTCCTTTTCGGTGGAGGGCTGGCCCTGCTTGGCTGCCGGAACACGCCCGTCGATTTACAGAACGGCCCGGCGCCCTTGCGCGGGCCGCCGCCCAAGCTCGCCGAGGCGGAGAGCTATGAGGATTCGCTGACCGGCGGCCAGGTGTTCGCCATGTATTGCTCCTCCTGCCATAACCCGCGCCCGCTGGCGGAGCGTCCCTTCTCCAGTTACCAAAACGTGGCGGCGCACATGCGGGTCCGTGCCAACTTGACGGGCAAGGAGTACGCCAAGCTGATGGAGTTCTTGCGGCGCTGGCACGATGTGCCACCGCCTCATCCGCCCCTCGAGCCCCCACCCAAGCGGTTCTTCTTCAACCAGCCGATCCCGGAACAACAAGAGGAGATTCCGGCCCCCAAGCCGATGCCGCCGGTCCCGGTCGCGGTGCCGAGCCGGTGATGACTATTTTGCTTTCGGCGGCGGCAGGTTCTCTGGAGACGGCTGGCCGCCTCCTTGCGCTTTGGCCTTTCGCTCCCTCTTTCCCGGTTTGGTTTCCGGCCTGGCCTGTTGAGACTCGCCCTCGTCGGGGCGCGAAACCTCCGTGCCGGGAATGAAGCCGCGCACGTAGCGCGCCAGTGCCCAGGCCTCTTCCAACGTCAGCGCGCCGCGGAACGGCGGCATAACGGCCCCGCGTCCCTGCATGATCGCGCGGGCCAGCTGATCGTCGGACCGCGAAGCGTGAAAGCGGACGTTGGTGAAATTGGGGATGCCGGGAATGTCCCATACGCCGCGGCCATCGATGCCGTGGCAGCGGATGCAATAGCGATTGAAGAGAGCCGCCGCGGCCTGTTTTTCCTCCTCCGGGCTGCGCATCCAGTACCACGTGCCGCCCGGTGGGCCCGCAAACATGGGATGGCTATCGACGAGGATCTGGCCGCCATGATGCCGGCAAAAGTGCGAGCTTTTCCGCCTGGGCGGGACCGCCCCTAAGACCGAGACCAACGCCAGGCTGACCGCGCCAAAAACAAAAAAACGGGCAGCGACGCTGACCCAGAGCATCTCTTGATTTCGCTTCATGCGTCTCACCCTGTAGCGGCGGCCATCTCTCCCGCGCCCCACCTGTTGGACTTATCGGTATTGTTCTCACGCTTTGTGCAGGCCGATTCTTGTCAACAATCGCTCCGCGCGCTGTTATGATGTAGCGTGACGGACCCAACGGATGACGATGCCAGATTCACTCGCTTTTCGCTCGCCTCGCAGGGCCATCCGGCTTTTTCAAATTGCCGCGGCCGCGGGGGCGTGTACGCTGATGGCCGGATGGTGGCTGGCCCCCCAGCGCACGTGGGCCAACCTGCTGCTGGTCAGCTATGGTCTGCTCGGCCTTGGCTTGGGCGGCCTGCTGTGGATCGCCCTGCACCATGTTACCGGCGCACGCTGGAGCGTACCGCTGCTGCGCGTGCCTGAGGCCATGTCAAGTGTGCTGCCCATTGCTGCCGCGGGATTGGTAGTCGTGCTGTTATTCCGCCCCTCGCTCTACCCTTGGTCGGCACCAACCTTCGCGGCAGAATCGTCTTCGTTGTTGCAGCGATTCTGGTTGAGCCGACCGTTCTTTCTCATTCGTGCGCTGACGTATCTGGCGTTGTGGTTGGTTTTCGCGGTCTTGTTCGCGCGCGCTTCGCGACAGCAGCTTGTGGCTGCCGACCCGCCTCCGACGCGAAGCAGCCTCGCCCTGTCGGCCGCGTTCCTGGTCGTTTTCGGCATCACTTGCTGGTTGGCCAGTTACGACTGGATTATGTCGTTGCAACCGCAGTGGGCCAGCACGATCTTCGGCGTCTACAACTTCGCCGGGCTGTTCGTCAGCGGCCTGGCCGCCGCCACCTTGCTGATCCTCTGGCTGCGGCGGCACAGCTCGCTCGAAGGCGTCGTGACCGACGATCATCTGCACGATTTAGGGACGCTGTTGTTTGCCTTCAGCAGCTTTTGGATGTACATCTGGTTTTGCCAGTACATGGTGATTTGGTTCGCAAACAATCCCGAGGAAACCGTCTATTATCTGCGACGAGCGTCAGGGGCATGGATCTCGCTGGCGATTGCCAATGGGGTGCTTGGATGGGGCATTCCCTTTCTCGTGCTCCTCTTCCGCCGGGCGAAACGCACTGCGAAGATCCTGGGAACGGTTGCCATGCTCATTCTCGTCGGTCGCTGGATCGACCTCTATTTGATGATCTTTCCTTCGCAGGGAGAGCTCCTGCCAACTCCGGGACCGCTCGAGGCGGGGCTGCTCTTGGGCGGTCTCGGCGTTTTGGGCCTGGCCGTGTTTCGGGCACTCGAGACGACGCCCCACGGTCCGGTTACAGCAACCGGCTTGCGGCAGAACTCTGATGGGCTCTGACAAACAAAATCGGTAACGACGTTACTGCGCGAGACCGCACGCATGATGCGGAACCGCACCGCCTCCGCACGGCCGCCGGCGTGCCTTCACCGCGGCGCCGTGCAGAACGGCCTGTCGCCGGCGGCGTTTCCGGCGAATGGTCGCCCTACACGCAGCCGGGGTGTACAACGGCACGGCGCTTGCGTTTGTTCCTGACGCCGTAGTCCAAGTCGCGCGGCACGACTGGCGGCGAGGCTTTCCTTCCTGCGACGTGAGGTGCGCCATGTACAGCGACCCAGAAATGGCGGAGTATTTGAAAGAGATCCGGGACCAGGTTTGCAGCCGTTGCATCGAAAAGCCGCCCGGTGGCCCGCCCTGCGCTCCCTTGGGAAAATCGATGGCTTGCCATGGTGGGACCCACACTTCTGAACCAGTGCTGCCGCAAGTCCCTTAAGTTGAAAACCTTCCAGAGTGGGCGATACAGGGCTCGAACCTGTGACCCCCAGCTTGTCGAGCTGGTGCTCTAACCAACTGAGCTAATCGCCCGTCAAGGTCACGTAAACAGACAAATCTGACGCGCCGGCGGTCCGCAGTCAAGGGCCCGGTCGCCGTTTCCGCCGTTTCGGCTGCGTCGACGCAGGCGGCACGACTACATCAGCAGGCGGGACGCCTACGCCACAAACCAGACGCCTACGCCACAAATCAGCAGGCTAGCGGGCCGCAGGCGATGCCAGCCGGTCGCCCGTCCATAAGGCACGCATCTCGGCGGCGATGAAAAATGAACCGGTTACGCAGACCAAATCCTCCTCGCCCGCTTGCTCGCGCGCCGCTTGCCACGCCGCCGACGGATCGGCACACACCTGCACCGGCACCTCCGATATGCCACGGGCCAACGCCGCCAGCTCTTCGGGCGGAACTCCACGCGGGTTGTTCTGATAGCGGGTCAGGATCACGCGGTCGAAATCGGGCAGCAACAAGGCCAGCATCTGGGCAACCTGCTTTTCTTGCGTCGTCGCGAACACCAATAACCGCTCGCGCGCCGAAAAACTTTCACGCAACGTTTGCACCAAGGCCGCGATCGAGGCCACGTTGTGGGCCGCATCCAGCACCAACGTCGGCCGCCGGCCAACCACCTCCACGCGCGCCGGCCAACGCACTTCGGCCAGCCCGCGCCGAATGGCCGTCTCGGGAAGCGACCAGCCTTGCAATGCCAATTGATCCAGCGACGCCAGGGCCAAGGCCGCGTTTGCAGCCTGGTGCGAACCGAGCAACCCCAGCGCGACACCTCGACGGTATTGCTCGCGGCCGGCCGTGTGCGACACAAAGTCGATCGTCGGCCAAATCGGCCCTTCGTCAACGCGCCGGGCGGGATGATAGGCGAAATCGAAATCGCGGCCAAGCTGCACCCGCGGCGCATCCGACTGCTGGCAAACCAACTCGATCTCGCGCCGCGGCCGCTCGGCCGTCACACCGCTGATCACCGGCACGCCGGGCTTCACGATGCCCGCCTTCTCGCGAGCGATCGCTTCCAGCGTGTTGCCAAGCTGCTTCATGTGGTCGAAGCTGATGCTGGTGATGATCGTCAACCGCGGCCGGCAAACGTTCGTGGAGTCGAGCCGGCCGCCCAGGCCGACTTCGGCCACCGCCACGTCAATGCCCCGCTCGACAAAGTGCAGCCATGCCAACGCGGTCGTCAGCTCGAAGTAGGTGGGACCTGTGTCGCCGTTGGTCAGGCACGCCTCGCGGTCCATCTCGGCCACAACTGGCCGCAGTTGGTCGGTAAGCCGGACCAGCTCGTCGGCAGTGCATGCCCGGCCGTCGATCATGAATCGCTCTTCCAGGCGATCCAGGTGCGGCGACGTGTAGAGGCCCGTCGTATAACCCGCCGCCGAGAGCGCCGCGGCGATCATCGCCGAGGTCGAGCCTTTGCCTTTCGTGCCCGCCACGTGAACGATCGGCAGGCGGTCTTGTGGATTGCCGAGCCGGACCAGCAACTCGCGCATGCGATCGAGCTTCAGCTCGCTGCCGTAGGGCATGGCCAAGGCACGTTCATAGTCGATGCGGCCGTACAGAAACGACAAGGCCGCCTGATAGGCGTCGCTCAAGTTTGTCGGTCCTCACCGTCACAACAGCCCGTAGGCGGTGAGCGTCTTGGCGAGCTTCTGCTCTTCGGACGACGTGAGCGAGGTCATCGGCAGCCGCAACTCGCCGGTGTCGCGGCCGAGCATCTTCATGGCCGCTTTGACCGGAATCGGGTTCGTCGCCAGGCCCAGCATGTCGCGGCACAGCGGGAACAGCTTGCGATGCCAACGCTGTGCCTCGGCCAGATTACCCGACTCGAACGACCGCAACAGCGAAAGCATGTCGTTGGGCACGATGTTGCCCACCACGGAGATCACGCCCCGCCCGCCGATCGACAACAGCGGCAAGGTCAGGCTGTCGTCGCCGCTGAGCACGGTCAAGTTCGTCAGGGCCAGAATCTGCGACGCCTGGTCCATCGAACCGGTGGCTTCTTTCACCAGGGCGATGTTCGGCAGCTCCGCCATTCGGGCAATGGTTTCCGGCTCGATGTTCTTGCCCGTGCGGCCGGGAATGTTGTAAACGCAGATCGGAATGCCCACCGCCTCGGCCAGCGCTTCGAAGTGCTGATAAAAACCTTCCTGCGTCGGTTTGTTGTAGTAGGGGGCCACGACCAGCGCGGCGTCGGCCCCCGCTCGCTCGGCCCAACTCGTCAGCCGCAGCGCCTCGCGGGTGCTGTTCGATCCGGTGCCGGGCATGACCTTGATGCGGCCGGCCACGAAATCGACCACCGCCCCGATCACCCGCTCGTGTTCTTCGTGCGAGAGCGTGGGCGATTCGCCGGTCGTGCCCACCGGGCACAAGCAGCTTGTGCCGGCCGCAATCTGAAATTCGATTTGTGCCCGCAACGAGTCGTAATCGACCTCGCCATTGCGAAAAGGCGTGGTCAAGGCGACGGAAAGTCCGGCAAACGCTTCACCTTTGGTGGACATGCGACGATAAGCTCGATCTGGGCGAGGAACAAAACCAATATGGCATGATAGAAAACCGGGTGCATTCGTGGAAGTACCGGAAGGTTGCCCGTTCGATGGGCCACAACGTAGACTGGGTTATGTCTAGGCCGCCAAGGCAACGAACGTAGACTGGGACCAGCGAGCTTGCGAGCGCCGGCCCACCGTTTCGGAGGCATTGGGCGAAGGTGGGCCGGCGCTCGCAAGCTCGCTGGTCCCACCCTACGACTGCGACATAAAAACCGAGATACCGAATGCAAGCAGAGCTGGCCTCCATGTTGCCCACCGCGCCGCGGGCGATCGCGGGCAAGGCGTCGCCTTTAGCCCCGGAGGCCGAGGCAGACGCGTGGCAGACTCGCCTGGCTTCGTCGGGGCGCTTCGTGCTCTGCTGGCTGGTCAGCGCCCTGTTGCACATGGTGCTGGTTTTGGTGCTCGGCGTTTGGCTTACGGTGCGGGAGCGAACGGCCGGACCACTGGTGCTGGCCGCCAGCATCGGCGAGCCGAGCCGCGACGAAGGCGTGGAACAGCTCGAAGCACCGTCGGCGGACATCGAGGTGGACCGCTTCGATCCGCCGGCCGAGGCGGTCGCCGCCGGACCGGCCGCCGAAACCCAGCTCGCCGAGTCGATCACCACCGTCGAGCAGCCGCCGGGCGAGTTGATCGGCCGCGATGCGGCAGCCCTGCCCACCGGCCATCTTTCGCCGAGCCAGGTGTTGGCCGGCCGCGACCCGGCCTTCCGCGGAGCCTTGTTGGCCCGTGAAGGCGGCACCAGCGCGTCGGAGGCCGCGGTGGCCAGAGCTTTGGCCTGGCTGGAGCACCACCAGAATTCCGACGGAAGCTGGAGCTTGAACCGGTTCGACAAGGCCGGCGATTGTCACGGCCGTTGCGGCGATCCGGGCGCCGAAAGCGACACCGCGGCGACGGCCCTGGCCCTGCTGCCGTTTCTTGGATCGGGGCAGACCCACCTCCGCGGGGACCACACCGTGACCGTGGCCCGCGGACTGCGGGCGTTGATCGACATGCAGCGGCCGGACGGCGACTTGCGCGGCCGTGGCAACGGCAACATGTATGCGCACGGCCAGGCCACGATCGCCCTGTGCGAAGCCTACGCCCTGACGCAGGCCGAGAATCTTCGCCAGCCGGCCCAACGCGCCGTCGACTTCATCGTCTCGGCCCAGCACGCGGCGGGCGGTTGGCGTTATCGCCCCGGCGAACCCGGCGATCTGAGCGTCGTCGGCTGGCAGATGATGGCCCTGCGCAGCGCCCAGATGGCTTATCTGCACGTGCCGCCGGACGCGTTTCTCAAGACCACGCGGTTTTTGAACAGCGTGCAACGGAACCCAGGCGTGGGGCAATATGGCTATATGCCCGGCGGGCAGCCGACGTTGGTCATGACGGCCGAAGGGCTTCTCTGCCGGCAGTACGCCGGCTGGCGGCACAACAACCCGGTGTTGCGCAACGGCGTGTTCTGGCTGCAGGCGAACCATTTGCCCCGCGCCGACCGGGCCAACATGTACTATTGGTATTACGGCACGCAGGTGATGCACCACATGGGCGGCGAGCAATGGGAAAAGTGGAACGGCGCGTTGCGCGACCTGTTGATTTCGCTGCAATCGGGCGGCGGACACGAGGCCGGAAGCTGGCCGCCGCTGGGCGGGCACGACGCCACCGGCGGGCGGCTGTACACGACCGCCTTGGCCGCCTGCACGCTGGAGGTCTACTATCGGCATCTGCCGCTGTATGGCGCCGCGGCCATCGGCCACGAAGCGGGCCGCGGCAAGGCCGTTGGGCGTTAGCGCCGCTACGCCGAACCCATCGACTAAAGTATGGGTGTCTTGAACTGCGAGAATCAAGCGGCGAGGCACCGTCTCGAAAAGACACGGCTTAATATGCATAAACAAGGGTCATGATCTCACGACGTAAACGGCGCACCGTCGATCGCTGGCGACCGCTCCACGTCGGCCAGATACTCGATTGGGCCGACCGCTTTTACGCGCGTCATGGGCGTTGGCCGCAGGTCGACGACGGTCGCGTCGAGGACGACAAAGACGAGAAGTGGAGGAACCTCGACGCCGCCCTGCGCAGGGGCAGCCGCGGCCTGGTGGCCGGTTCGTCGCTCGCGCGCCTGCTGTCGAAATTTCGTGGCAAGCGGAACCGCAAGGCGCTGCCTCATTACTCGATCCGGCTGATTCTGACCTGGGCCGATGCGTATCGTCGCCGGACGGGCCGCTGGCCGACGCCTCGCTCCGGGCCGATACCCGAGGCCCCCGGCGAAACCTGGTCCGCCGTCCATGCGGCCCTGGAGGCCGGCATTCGCGGGCTGCGCGGCGGTTCGTCGCTGCCGAAACTGCTGGCAAAACATCGCGGCGCTCCCTATCAGGCGGTCGGGCCGCGCTTGACCGAAGCGATGATCCTGGCCTGGGCCGACGATCACTACCGCCGCACCGGACTCTGGCCGCAGACGCATTCCGGGCGGGTCGCCGCGGCGCCGCACACACGCTGGTCGGCTGTGAGCAAGGGACTGCGCGAGGGACGACGCGGCTTGCCCGGCGGTTCGTCGCTGGCCCAATTGCTCAAACAGCGGCGTGGGGTCTTGCCCGCCCATCGCCGCCAGCCTCCGTTGTCGATCGAGCAGGTTTTGGCATGGGCCGACGCGCATCACCGCCGCACGCGGAAATGGCCGAATGAAGAGTCGGGCAAGATTCGCGAGGCGCCGAATGAAAGCTGGGGCAAGCTCGCCAAGGCCCTGCGTGTCGGCCAGCGCGGCCTGCCTGGCGGCATGACGTTGGGGCGCCTGTTGGCCCAGCGGCGCGGCGTGCGAAATCTGCAGGGCCTGCCACGCTTCCGCGTGAAGCAGATTGTCTCGTGGATCGAGGCCCACATTCGCCGCACGGGCAAACCGCCGACGCTTCGCAGTGGGAAGATTGCCGACGCGCCGGCTGAGACATGGATGGCCGTACACATGGCCCTGTACAATGGCCGACGCGGCTTTCCCGGCGGTTCTTCGCTCGCCCAGTTCGTGCGTCACCGTCGCGCCGTCGCCGTGCGGGGGCGTGTGCATCGCAATCGCAGGAGGCCCCAATGATTCGGCGCACGGTCCAATATCCGTCCGGAGAACAGCGCTGGATTCTCATTTCGCAAATCGTCCATGCGCGCGTGGCCGCAACGCTCGCGGACGAGTGGGTAGATCACCAATGCGAACCAACCCGCCGCAAGACCGATTCGCAGAAGCGGCCACCTTGTGCCAAGTACCAGAAACTGCCCGAGCAGGATGGCTTGCCCCCACAGCAGCCCGACCACGATGGGAAACACGACGGGCAATTCCCGTAAGGCAAGCAATCCGACGACGGCCTGAACGGCAGAGGCGGACGCAAGAAAGTGCAGTGCGATCAAGACCGCGAAAGCCAAGGTTCGGCCATTGGTGCGTGCGAGAAAGCGGGCCATAGGAGCCGATTATATCACTTCATTAGGCTTCGCGGGACCAGCTCCAGTTATCAGCATAAATCGTATGCACGAAGGGCTTGCCGTCCGACATTCGCCGATACACCGCGCCGACCACGCGGTCGGCTGGAAGTCACAGAGATCAGTCGGTTTTCGCACGTTGCGCTGAACTCTTATCGCCCGTCGACGCATCGCTTTCGGTTTGATCGCGGACGATGGTGGAGGGAGGCCAGGGAGGCAACCAGTGCTGACGGGCGTCGTCGGGCAATGTCTCCACAGAGATCACTTTGAACTCATATCGCACGTCGTGAAGTTCGCCGATGCCGGCCTGATGGTAGCGTCCCTTGGCCGGATATCGAACGCCGTTGAACTCGGCCAACTCCTCGATTTCGTAAAGCCCCAGCAGCTCGTTATTCTGCTTCGCATAGCGAGCTTCCCTGCGAAGGATCATGAAATCGGGCTCACCCGTCACTTCGACGCGAGACTCAACCCCAAATTCCGCCGAGCCCTTGCCCAGCAGCGTCAATACCTCCCGGTCGTTCGATCGTCGCCTGCCGACGATGTGGAAACGATCAAGGTGCAGGAATCTCAAGTCGTCCGATGCTGCCACCACCCAGTCCTCGAATCCATTGAGGTGGTGGAACAAGAAGCTATCGAAGCGGTTGGGCTCAAACTCCGGCCAGGCCTCCCAGGGCACCGCCGACCCCGCTGGCTCGACTCGATACCAGGCGCGGTGATCCCAAGAGGGCCAACGGTCGAACGAGTTTGTTTGAGAGCCATTGAAGGCAACGAATCGCTGCAGCGCCCATTGGCCGACCGCATTCTTTACCTCTCGCTGCCAGAAGCGCCAGCGGCGAGCAGACTGATCTGATTGCGGGCCCAGGGCGGCGAACACATCGCGTGCCTCCAAGACGCCGTTCGTAAGCCGCGGGTCGTCTTCGCCGCGGGTCGCGGTTGGCGAACGTTTCTCTTCCGTGGTCACGAGCAACGTAAACCGCAGCCCTTCGTAGGCCGACTGTCGCCGCTGGACACCTTCCTCCAAGTGAGCGACGTCGGGGTCGATCGCCGCGCCCTCCGTGCCGTGCGCCGGGGCATCAACGACCCTGACGTCCTCCGCAAAACTCGCCTTGAACCGGTCGGCCGGTATGTCGTCGGTATAAGAGATTTCGACCGTGCGGTACGGCTTCCATTTGGAATCGAGCCCGCGCTCGTAGTCGCAACGGCGGATACGCTTCGACCCGTCGATCAGAAACACAATTCGGCGGCCGGAGGCAATTTCGTCTGGTTGTCCGACGCGATCGTCGGGCAACAGCTCGTCCTTCAGCAGCCAGACGTAGGCAGTGCAGCGGTCTGTGTCGATGGCACGGTCTTTCTCGGCAAGGCGCGGCAGGGCGTCGGGCAGGTCGTCGACGTAAAACCCCATCACCTTGCCAAGCCGCCTCGCGTCAGGATAGCCGCCATCGCCCAAACGGCTTTTCGATCGCACGACGAGCTTCTGAGACCGCGAGTAGTCCCAGTGGCTTGCGCCGTCATCGATCTCCAGCCCCAGCGGGCTTTGCATGGCGAAGCCCCTTCCACGCCGATACCACACCTCGACCGGGCCGGACGCGCCGTCTGCTTCGTTTTGGATCAGCAGATGAACAGACGCGATGCTTTCCAGGGCATTGCGAACTTCGGCGAACGCGCGGTTCTCGCGGCCAACAGAAACAAGCACCGCGGAAGCAACGCCGATCACAGCTAGCAGGGCCGCCACCGCCTGCGCCGTTTTTCGGCCGCCAGCGGCCGCCATGCTTAGGCGGAGCGAAAACCTTTTCGGGCGCGTGCGCGGCGCCCCGGGGGGCGGCATGGCAATCGCAGCCCCGCCGTCAAGTTGTCTGGCCCTCGTCAGCGCCCGCCGCAACGATTCGTCCGGCACCGGCGCGTCGCGCATGGCGTCGATCGCAGCTTGCAGGGGATCGTTAAGATGCAGAGACATTCTAGTATTCCTCGGGGGAAAGCAGGTGTTCGAGATCGGTTTCCAATTTCGCTCGGGCTTTGTGCAGTGCTACGGCAACGGCATGCGCGCTGATTTTGAGCGCCGCCGCGATTTCCTGGTGCGATTGTTGATCAAGGAAATGCAGCGCGAAAACCTCCGCCTGTTGCTGCGGCAGCCGCGCAATGGCGCGACGCACTTCTACTTGGAGCTCTTGTTCGCGTATCAGGTCCTCTGGGGCAGCACGATGGTCGGCGATCGGTTGATGCAGGCTCTCCTCACCTTTGCTTCTTCGTAGAAGGTCAATCGCCCGCCGCGTTGCCAGGCTCCGCAAGACCGCCTCCCAGTTTGCGACTTCCCGGGACTGCCAAAGCCGATGGACTTCCAAAAAGACGTCTTGCAGGACGTCCTCCGCGTCGGCCGTCTGGCCCACAATGCGCAGCGCAGTTCGATAGGCCATCGGCCCAAATTCGTCAACGAGCTGAACCCATGGAATCAATGGATTGCACTTTGCTGAGGCCGAACGACCACCGTCTTGCAAGGCGGCGATCCGCGAAGGAATATTATGTCAGAGTCGGGCGATCTCGCCCGCCCTACATAGAAGACGAATCGCCTGCCTGAATTATCACCCATAAAATTCATTTCGGCGATCACTACCGCGACCCTGCTGGGGGCGATATGCTGTTACTGTTCCATGATCCGCACCTGCTAACAATGATCGCCCCCGACCGCCTTGCCGTATTGCTTCTCCTTCCGGGCGTTCTGTGCTTCGCCGTTTGCGCATGCGCGGAAGAGAATGAGCTGACGGGGTTGTTAAAGACGTTCCGCGAGGAGTTCGTCGCGATCGCTCCCGGCGAAGGCGATTTCCCCGCGTCGTTCACGATGGGCGACGAACATGGTGCCGAGAGCGAGCGGCCCGCCCATAAGGTGGCGATCAAGCATGCGTTTGAGATTGCCCGCTATGAAGTGCCGCAAAATCTGTGGGAGGCCGTGATGGGCCAGAACCCAAGCCGCTGGAAAGGCAAGCGGAACGGTGTCGAGATGCTGAGCTACGACGACGCCGTCGATTTTTGCCGGCGCGCGACCGCGGCGATGCGACAGGCGAAGCTGATTGCCCAAGAGGAATTCGTGCGGCTGCCGAGCGAAGCCGAGTGGGAATACGCCGCGCGCGCCGGCTCGACGGGCCGCTATTGCTTCGGTGACGATCCAGCCGGGCTCGGCGATTACGGCTGGTATCACGGCAACGCGGCCGGCAACGATCCGCCCGTCGGCGCCAAACAGCCGAACGCCTGGAAGCTCTACGACGTCCACGGCTATCTCTGGGAATGGTGTGCCGACCGTTGGCATGACGACTACCGCGGAGCGCCGGCCGACGCGTCGGCGTGGACCACGGGCGACGATCCACGGCGCGTATTGCGCGGCGGAAGCTGGAAGGATCCGGCGGAGAAGTTGACGATCTCATCTCGACGCGCGGCCGGGCCCCAACTGCGCGACGACGCCGTCGGCCTGCGTTGTGTGCTGGCCCGCGAGACGTGGTAGGGTGCGTGATCGGTTCATCAGGACCAAGGCTCAAGACGCCGATGCGTTTCCTCGACCGTTTCAACGTGATCCTGCTCGACCTACACGAACTCGGATATGTCCCGAACGCCTACGCCAAATGCCTGCGGCGTCTGGCCACGACACATCGACTCGGACTGGTAACGAACATCTGGAGCAAGAAGGATCGCTGGGTGGACGAGTTGAACGCCGTTCGGAGTCGGCAAGGATGAAGTCGTGCTGCTCGGAGACAACATCGTGTGCGACATCGAGGGAGGGAAAGCGGCAGGGCGATCAACGGTCTGGATCAATGCCGCCGCTCCGGGCTCCCCGGCAGCAGATTATGTCGTTTCAGACCTGCTCGACCTTGAGTGAAAAAACACATGTCAACGAGGTCGATGCCACCTCGGCAGGATATCGCGGGTTGTCGGCAGCACTCGCTTGTGTGCAGCGGCAGCCGGCCGATAATACTGGGTGCTTGCCTGGAACAGATTCCCAGAAGGAGTTCACCCGATGAAGACACCTCTCTTGATTTCACTGCTGTTGACGTTGCCGTCCCTGGCAACGGCTTTCGCCGAACCGGCCAAGTCAGATGCGCCGCGGAAGATGAACGTGCTGTTCCTGATCGCGGACGATTTGAACTGTGATCTGCACTGCTATGGTCATCCCCACGTCAAGTCGCCGAACATCGATCGGTTGGCGGCGCGTGGCGTGCGGTTCGAGCACGCCTATTGTCAGTTTCCGTTGTGCAGCCCCAGCCGCAGCTCGTTTTTGACGGGCCGGCGGCCGAATGCCACCCACATTCACACCAATCCCCGCGCCGCGCAGTTCTCCACCGACTATCGCCCCACGCCACACTTCCGCGAGTTCATTCCCGACACGCTGACCATGCCGCAGTTGTTCCGGCGGCACGGTTATACAGCGGCGCGGGTCGGTAAGCTCTTCCACTACGGCGTGCCGGGGCAAATCGGCACCAGCGGCCTGGACGATCCGGAGTCGTGGGACTTTGTCGTGAACCCCGCCGGCCGCGACAAGGCCGAGGAGAACAAGATTTTCACGCTCACGCCGCACAGCTACGGCGGAACGTTGAGTTGGCTGGCTGCCGAAGGGGCTGACCCGGAGCAGACCGACGGACTGGGTGCCACGGCCGCCGTCAGCCTGTTGGAAGAATACAAGGACCGGCCGTTCTTTTTGGCGGTGGGCTTCTATCGCCCGCACACTCCCTACGTCGCGCCGAAACGCTACTTCGACGAATATGACGTGAATGAGATCGGGCTGCCGGCCCTGTCGCACGCCGATCGCGAGCGAATGCCGGCTGCCGCTTACGCCAGCGCCAAACAAGAACAAGCGGCGATGAGCGACGACTTGCGGCGCGAGGCGATCCGCGCCTACTGGGCGTCGATCACCTTTATGGACGCCCAGTTGGGCCGCGTGCTCGACGCTTTGGACCGCTTGGAGTTGACCGACAACACGATCGTCGTGATGACGAGCGACCACGGCTATCACATGTACCAGCACGGGCTGTGGCAGAAGATGAGCTTATTCGAGAATTCGGCGCACGTGCCGCTGATCGTCTCGCTGCCCGGCGCCGCCGGGCGGGGGAAATCGAACGCCGGGCCGGTGGAATTGGTCGATATCTATCCAACACTCGCCGACCTTTGCGGGCTGCCCGCGCCCGACTACCTCGATGGCACGAGCTTGCGGCCGGCGCTCAACGGTCCCTCAAAGTCGGTCAAAGAGGCCGCCTTCACGCAAGTGCGACGCGGCGATTTCGATGGTTACAGCATCCGCACCTCGCGTTGGCGTTACACGCTTTGGGACGAGGGCCGCAAAGGAGAACAGCTTTATGACATGCAGTCCGACCCCGGCGAGATGACGAACCTCGCCGCCCACCCGGCGCAGACTCAGACGGTGGCCACGCTAAAGGCGCAATTGCAGAACTATGCGAAGCGCGGCGGTAAATAGAGATCGCCCCGCTTCTCCGCCTCGCCCCGCGGCACGTAGGTCCAGCCGATCTCCTGTGCGTAGGCCAGGATGCGGGCCCGCACGGTCTTGTGCTCACTTGGCGCGGGCATGTCCCACCGCACGGCCCGGATTGCCGGCCCTTCGGCAGTCGGACGAAAGTGGGGTGTCTGGAACTCCGCCTTAGCGCAGAAAGAGCCGCGGCGCGAAATCGAACATCGCGTAACGCCAGGTCTGCCATTCGTGCGCCAATCCTGCCGCGTCGCGAAAGACCACGTTCTTGATGCCCGATTGAGCAAGCGCGTCGTACAGCTTGCTTGCACTGTCGTGAATCCGGGCGTCGAGGCCCACGGTTCCGCAGTGCAAATAGAACAGCTTCACCTTTTCGTCGAACGCGGCGGGACCGGCGAACACGCCGTCAAACGCGGTCTTTGGATCGAGGTCGCGGACCCCGCTGAACGAAGCGACCGCGGAAAACGTGTCCAAGTGGCTCAGGCCAATGCGGAGCGCTTGCCCGCCGCCCATCGACAAACCGGCGATGGCGCGGTGGTCTCGGTCGGCATGCGTGCGGTAAGTCGCGTCGATCATCGGAACCAGATCCTTGAGGACCACGTCTTCGAACGCGCCGCCGTCGCCGCGGCCCGGCCCCGCCGGCAACGCCGCTTCGCCCGCCCTGGCGGCATAGCCTTTTTCCATGACGACGATCATGGGCGCTGCTTTGTCCGCGGCAATCAGGTTGTCGAGAATGAAGTTGACGTGCCCCTGCCGCGTCCAGCCCGTCTCGTCTTCGCCGGCGCCATGCTGCAGGTAGAGCACGGGGTAGCGCTTGTGCGGATCGGCGTCGTAGCCCGGCGGCGTATAAACCAGGATGTGCCGCATCTTGCCGGTTACTTGCGAGTGGTACCATCGCGAGCGGACTTCGCCATGCGGCACGTCTTTGGCGTGGTAAAAATCGACGCCCGAGTCGGACACATCGATGCCACTCGTCGGCTTGCCGGTGCCAAAAAAGACATCGCTCCCGGGGTCGTTCACCGGCACGCCGTCGACGAGCAGTGCGTAGTAATGAAACCCAGGCACGACGGGCGGCGACGTGAGCGTCCACAGTCCCTCGTCTCCGCGTTGCATGTCCCAGGGACCGCCGCTGCCGAGCCCGAAATTGGTGAAGACCTGAACCTTGGCGGCCTCGGGAGCCTTCAGCCGGAATGTCACGCGCCGGTCGGGATGAACGCGCGGGTAGGCCGAATTACCGACGTTGGTCGTCGCCGGCTTCGATTCGTCGCGGCTGGCGTCGGCCGCGCTTTTCTCGGCAGACGCGCCGGCCTTGTTTCCCGTTGAGTAGTTCGGCGGCGGCGCGTCGCGAAACACAAGTTGTGCGAAGTGGTACAGGTCGCTCTTCCATACTCTAAAATCGTGCCCGCCGCCTGGGATGACGCGATACACGTGCGGCACTTTCTTCTCCACGAGCATCTCGTGAACGCCCTGACTGATCCGGAACAGCCGATCGTTGTCGCCGCAGGCCACGTAAAGCAGCCGCAGTTTGCCGGCTGCTTCGGCCGTGTCTTTGATCAGTTCGGCGGGAGGCTTGGTATTGGGGGCCGAGGAGAAACCGCCTACCCAGGCGAACGTGTCGAGGTGATTCAGGCCGAAATTGAGCGCCTGCCCGCCGCCCATCGATAAGCCGGCGATGGCCCGCGACTCTCGGTCGGCCTGGACCGAATAGTTCTTTTCGATGAACGGAATCAGATCGGTGAGCAGATCGTTTTCGAAGGCCGCGAATGCCGGCGACTGCTTGGGGATCGGATCGCGGGCGGTGACGTCTTTCGCTGCCCGGCCGTTCGGCAGCACGACGATCATCGGCACCGCCTTTTTCTCCGCGTAGAGGTTGTCGAGAATTACCTCAGGCGAGCCGCCGCGCGCCCACTCGTTCTCGTCGCCTCCGATACCGTGCAGCAGGTACAGCACCGGGTACTTCCGGTCTTTGTCGTAGCCTGGCGGCGTATAGACCCTTGCCATGCGATTGATTCCCACGGTCGTCGAATCGTACTCAATGGTCTCGAGCGTGCCGTGTTCGATGCCCTCGCGGCGAGCGTCGAAACCTTCGGGAGGTGTCGGTAGGGCGTTGTCGGCCGTTTGCGCCGCGGCGGGCATGGTCGCCAGGGCCAGCATGCTTGCCGCGATGAAGGGAAAGATGCGTCCGCTCATGGGAAGTTCGTTCTGCGTGGTCATGGGCGTTCTCGGGAGAAATATCGTGCGCATACGCACGAATTAAGAGTTTACGTCCGGGTCGGCGTGCTTGCAAGATGCTCATGGACTGCGAGTGAGCCGAAATGCTGTCGCTGGCGCATTCGTCAGCCGATGGCGAGTTCGCTAGAGCGAAGGCCCTGAAAGCAAGATCGGCCCGAATGACTCGCACGCTCTCTTTCCCTCCGCGCCCCGCACGCGGGCACCCCGGGTTGGGGTGAGGGCCTTGGCGCCGCTTTCGATTCGATTCCCGACAACCGCACGGTGAGACCCGGTGAAACCATCGCCCGCAACAGCTCACCGCGTCGGCACAAAACCGCGGTTCGATGCGCGTGCCGCCCGCGCAGCAATGAGCACCTGCGCGGCAGCGGCCGGCAGCGCCTGCATTTTCGTCGCGCACCGCGCCGAGCCAGCCTATCAAGCATCGCGGGCGAGAAAGGCGGCCGCCGACCGCACGGCCCGGATTGCCGGCTCTTCGGCAGTCCGACGAGCCGTCGGTGCGGGCGTAACTCTGATTGGAACGGCGCATCAGGGTGGGACGGTCTCGGCCACTGGGTCGGCGCTCGCGCTCGGTCCCACGTCCGCGCGCTCGACGATCCGGCCGTCGGGGAAATCGGCACGCCCCCGTCGTTTTTTCCGCGGAGGTTTTCGACGGCCAATTGCTTGGACGCGTCGTGGCGACTAACATCGCAAACAACTTTTACCATGGAAAGCTCTTTATGCCGGATTTCGACACCGCATGGAAGGAGGCCCTGGAGGCCCTATTCGAGCCATTCATGGCCTTCTTTTTCCCCCAGGCGCATCGCGACATTGACTGGACGCGCAAGGCCCTAATGCTTGACAAGGAGCTGGAGCGGATCGCGCCGGAATCGGAGCAAGGGCGGCGTGTGGTGGACAAGCTGGTCAAGGTCTGGCGGACCAACGGCCAAGACGAGTGGGTGTTGGTCCACATTGAGGTGCAGAGCCAGCAGGAAACGGAGTTCGCGAAACGAATGTTTGTCTATAACTACCGGCTTTTCGATCGCTATAATCGAAAGGTGGCCAGTTTCGCCATTTTGGGCGACGAGCGCCCGGCTTGGCGGCCGCAACGGTTTGGATACGAACTTTGGGGAACGAAGGTCGGCATCGAGTTCGCAACCGCGAAGTTGCTTGACTACGCGGCTGATGAAGCGGCCCTGGAAGCCAATCCAAATCCATTCGCGGTGCTGGTGCTGGCGCATTTGAAGGCACTGGCGACGGCTCATGACGACGAGGCACGGCGAGTATCGGAGGTGCGGCTGGTCAGGGGGCTTTACGAGCGGGGGTTCAGCGCCGATCAGATCCGACAGTTGTACCACCTGATCGACAGAATGATGAGGCTGCCGGAGCCGCTGGCGGACCTCGCCTGGAGAGAGATACGTGACTTTGAAAGGGAGAAAAGCATGCCATTTATAACCGGAGCGGAGCGTGTCGAACGCGAGGAAGGGCTGGAGGAAGGGTTGGCGAAGGGGTTGGCGAAGGGGTTGGCGAAGGGGTTGGCGAAGGGGCTCGCGCAGGCGCGGGAAGACATCCTGACGGGCATCGAGGAATTGCTCGACGTCCGATTTGGTCCAGCCGGCCTGGCGCTGCTCGCTGAGATTCGGCCGATCGAAGATCTCGACCTCCTGCGGAAAATCCTCCACAGCATCAAGCCAGCGGATAGTCCGGAAGCCTTGCGCCGGCTCTGGTCAAAAGCCTGACGTGGCTCGCGGTATCCAGCCACCGTTCACAACGGCGCATCATGGTGGGACGGTCGCAAGAAAACTTCCGTGTTCGCCGGCCGCCAGGCCGGCCGAGCGGCCGCTCGTAGGGCAGACGTGACCAATCTATGGGCCCGATGATGGCGGGCCAGCATGAGACATTGGCCGCCAAAGTTTTTCAGCGACGGCTCGGCCATCTATCTGGCAAGCCATTCGACGAGATCCGCGATTTACTGCGATCCGTCTTCACCTAGCGAGCGATCTCACCGTTTTCCAAGGATCGCCAATGATTAAGACGACGGAACAAGCCACCCGCCTTTGCAGCGACCGCCAATAGGTGAACTCCGGGTGAGCCGCAATGCTGCCGCTGGTGCCTTCGTCAGCCGAAGGCGAGTTCGGCGAAGCCAAGACCCTGAAACCGAAATCGGCCCGAACAACGCGGCGGTGGCCGGTGGTCGCGTGCTTGTATCATGGCGTTGCGTCGGACCGCGGGCAGGATCCATCCCGATTCGGCAGGAATGGGGCGGCGCAAGGCGGCATCGTCCGGCGCCACGGGCGGCGCGGGGGTTTCGCTGTAGTTATAGGTGCCGAAGCCGGCCGCGTCCTAAGCGCGGTCGAGCACGCTTTGCAAGTCGAGATGCGCGTCGGGATCGAGCGCGGCAACGGGCGCTCGCACCACCGGCAACCGCTCGCGCAAAGCGAGCGGCCAAAATCCGACGTTCGGGCGGTCTTCGTAGCGGCTCACCAGCGCATCGTAGTCGCAGGGATGCCAGTTTTGTCACCGCTACGACTGGGCTTGCCCCAGTCGAGCGCTGACTGGCAGGCTAGAACGGCGCCGCGAAGCTGCCCCCGCACCGCCTTCCGCATCCTGCGTCTCGTCCGCCGTCGACGCGGCGGACGAGACGCAGGATGAGGAAGGCCGATTAAGAGTGGAAAGGATCTTGACGGCCGCCGTCTAGCCTGTCCGTCAGCGCCCCACCGGCACAAGGCCGGCGGTGGCGGAGCGGAACACATTCAACCATGATTCCTTGCAAAGCGAGTCGCCGGGGTTGAATGCGGCAGGATGAACTCCGAACGGCGCTTATGTGTTACTTTGTTCATTATTTACATACAAATAGCTGCAACAACCGGCTGGCCGTCGTGTCGGCCAATTTGGCAGCCCGACGGTTGACAGGGCAGGCGGCGCGGAGCGAGCCGACCAAGCTCTTTGAAAAGCAAAAATTGGTTGTGATCCGTAGTCGGTGGTCCGTGGCGAGTCGCCTGTTCGTGTAGAATGCCGGCAGAATGAAATACCTACATCTGCCGGCGTTGAGAGATGAGGGATGAGAGATGAAGGTGACGGTGGAACAACCTGAGGATGAAGAGCAGCTCGATGAGTTGCTGAGCCGGCCGAGCGAGCAGGTGATCGACGCATTGGGCCGGCTGCCGGGCGATGTGGTCGTGTGGGGTGCCTCGGGCAAGATGGGGCCGTCGCTGGCGCGAATGCTGAAGCGCGCGAGCGACGCCGCCGGCCTGCCGCGGCGAGTTTTCGGCGTGGCGCGGTTTACCGAGGGCGGTGAAGAAACGCTGGAGGCACAGGGCATCGAGACGATTCGTTGCGATCTGCTCGATGAGGACCAGGTGATGCGCTTGCCCGACGCGGAGAACGTGATCTTCATGGCCGGGCGGAAGTTCGGCTCGACGGGCGACGAAGGGCTGACTTGGGCCATGAACGCCTGGCTGCCCACGCTCGTCTGCCGCAGATATCGCCGCAGCCGGACCGTGGCCTTTTCGACGGGAAACATCTATGGCCTCGTGCCGGTCGAAGGGGGCGGATCTCGCGAGGTGGACGTTCCGCAGCCCGTCGGCGAGTATGCGATGAGTTGTCTGGCACGGGAACGGCTCTTCGGCTACTTCAGCCGCAAATATGGCACGCCCGTCGCCATCGTGCGGCTCAATTATGTTTGCGACCTGCGCTATGGCGTGCTGGTCGATCTGGCGCAGAAGATCGTCGAGGAACAGCCGATCGATCTTGCGATGGGCTATTTCAACACGATCTGGCAGCGCGACGCGAACGCCCTGGCACTGCTGGCACTGGCTCACGCCGCCACGCCGCCCTGGATCGTGAATGTCACCGGCGTCGAGACGCTTTCGGTCAGAGAGGTTTGTCAGCGATTGGCCAGACTGTTGGATAAGCCGGTGCGCTTCGTCGGCAGCGAATCGCCGACGGCCTTGCTGAGCGATGCGTCGCTGGCCGTCGAAGAATTCGGTCCCCCCGCGATGCCGGCCGAGCCATTGATCGAGCGGGTGGCAAATTGGGTCGGCCGCGGCGGCCGAACGCTTGATAAGCCGACGCATTTTGAATCCCGCAACGGAAAATACTAAGCTAGGCGAATGACCATGAATCTCAATCCAGACATCCGGCGCGTCCTGCAACAAGGCGTCGTCGTTCCGGCTTGTCCGTTGGCGTTGGACGCCGGGCGAAAATGGGACGAGCACCGGCAACGGGCGCTGCTGCGCTACTACCTTGACGCCGGCGCCGGCGGCATCGCCATCGGCGTACACACGACTCAGTTCGCCATTCGAGAGCCGCGGCACGATCTCTATCGCCCGCTGCTGCGGTTCGCCGCGGCGGAAATGGCCAAGTGCGACCGCCCTGTGGTGCGGGTGGCCGGCGTGTGCGGCGGGACGGAACAGGCGCTGCTGGAAGCCGGCTTCGCCCGTGAGTGCGGCTATCATGCGGGTTTGCTCAATCTCGCGGCGCTGGCGGCGGCCAGTGAGGACGAGCTGATCGATCATTGCCGGCGCGTGGCGGAAGTGCTGCCGGTGTTCGGGTTTTATCTGAACCCGGCCATCGGCGGCCGTTTGCTGCCGTATTCTTTCTGGCGGCGGTTCGCCGAGATCGACGCCGTCGTGGCCATTAAGATCGCGCCGTTCAACCGTTATCAGACGCTCGACGTGGTCCGCGCGGTCGTGGAGGCGGGCCGCGACGACATCGCTCTTTATACCGGCAACGACGACAACATCGTGGCCGACCTGATTACGCCGTTTCGCTTCGAACGCGACGGTCGCCGCGTCGAACGGCGCATCGTCGGCGGCTTGCTCGGGCAATGGGCGGTGGGCACGCGGGCCGCGGTCGAACTGCTCGACGAATGCCATCGCGCCGCGGCCGGCGTTTCGGCGTCGAGCAAACTGCTGGCAGACAATGTCGCGGTGACCGATATCAACGCCGCGCTGTTCGATGCCGCCAACGATTTCGCCGGCTGCATTCCCGGCATTCACGAAGTCCTGCGCCGTCAAGCCTTGCTGGCGGGCATCGACTGTCTCGACCCGCGCCAAACCCTCAGTCCCGGCCAGGCTGAAGAAATCGATCGCGTGATGCGGGCATATTCCCATTGGTTCGACGGCGATTTCGTGCGCGAGAACCTTGCCAGGTGGCTGCACGAGTAGCATCAAACGCCTTTCGCAAAGCCGTTCATGAAACGGCTTGCGAAAGGCACTTTGTTAATTAGCGGAGAGGACAGGATTCGAACCTGCGGACCAGTTTCCCGGTCACGGGTTTAGCAAACCCGCGCTTTAGACCACTCAGCCACCTCTCCTGGAGCGATGCCCCGATCAAAGCGATTCTATGCATTAAGTCTAGTCCTGCAAGTGGTTGTCGCCGGCGGCAGGACCGTGAAACACGACGCCCGTCGCCAGTAGCCACCTTCCGTGCGGCACGCCCTCCGTTTTTAGAGTATACATGCTGAATGACTTGCGAGCCGTTCCCGATGCCGATTTCCCTCATGTCACGAACCACCCTGTTTTTGCTGCTATTCACCTGGGCCGGAGCGTCGAGCGCGGCTGAAACGGCGGCCTCGAAGGTGCTTTCGTCGATTACCTCCGCCGACCTGCGAAGGCACGCCGAGCGGCTGGCCGATGACACCCTGGAGGGCCGCGAGGCGGGCAGCCGCGGCGGACACGCCGCCGGCCACTACCTGGGCCAGGAATTCCAGCGGCACCGGCTTGCCGGCGGGGCCGCGGCCCGCAGCTACTACCAGTCGTTCGGCCCGCAGTACCGCAACATTCTCGGCCTGCTGGAAGGAAGCGACCCGCAACTCAAGCAGGAGCTGATCGTGGTCGGCGCCCATTACGACCACGTCGGCTACGGGAACTCGCAGAACAGCTACGGCCCGACCGGCTACATTCATAATGGCGCCGACGACAATGCCAGCGGCGTGGCCGGCCTGCTGGAACTGGTCGAAGCGTTCTCGCGGCTCGACGCCCGTCCCAAACGGTCGATTCTGTTCGCACTTTGGGACGGCGAAGAAAAAGGCCTGCTCGGTTCCGAATACTGGGTGGCCCATCCGACCGCGCCGCTCGACCGCGTGCGGCTGGCCGTCAATCTCGATATGATCGGCCGCTTGCAACGAAAGCGGCTGGAAGTTTACGGCATCCGCAGCGGCTTCGGCTTGCGGCGGCTGTTGAGCATGAACAATGCCGCGACCGATCTGGCGTTCGACTTTTCCTGGACCATGCGCGAAGACAGCGACCATTACTCATTCTATAAACGCAACGTGCCCGTGTTGATGTTCCACTCCGGCCTGCACTCCGATTATCACCGGCCCAGCGACGATGTGGAGAAGCTCGACTTTGCCGGCATGGAGCGGATCGTGCGAATGTTGTTCGGCGTCGTCCACGAGCTGGCCGACGAGCGGAAGCTGTCGGGCTTTCGCGGCGCCGCGCGGCACGAAAACAGCGAGCTGCGACGCGAGCGCGAACAGCCGTTGCCGGCCCCGCCCGCCCGATTGGGACTGGCCTGGGACCCGCGTGATGAAGGGCGCGACGGCGGCCTGCGGATCGTGCATGTCGCCCCGCGCTCGGCGGCCGCCGTTGCGGGCATTCGCGTGGGCGACCGATTGGTGCGATTCGCCGGCCGCGACCTGAATCGCGAGACCGACCTGCGCAGCCTGGTGCTGGCGGCGAAGAGTCCCGCGATCGTCGCGGTCGAGCGGGCCGGCTCCGCTCAGCCGCTGAATCTGACGGTGAAGCTGGCCGGACCGCCGCTGCGGCTGGGCCTTTCTTGGCGGACCGACGCCGCCGAGCCGCAGGCCGTGATTGTGGCGCATGTGGTGCCCGGCTCGCCCGCCGCGCGGTCGGGCATGCTGGTACACGACCGCCTTTATGAAGTATCGGGGAGGGCCTTTACCGGCGAGGAAGAGTTTCGCCGGCTACTCACGGAGACCGACGACGACACGCTCGAACTGCTCACCGAACGCGAAGGCCGCGTGCGGACGGTGACGGTCAAGCTGCTGCCACCGGTAAGAAGCGAATTCTAGGAACGATCACGCACGCCGACAACTTCGGCCGCCTGAAAGACAAGCTGCTGCCGCCGCTCGACCGCGGTTTGGCCGCCTTGCTCGACGACTTGGCGGCGTCGGGCCTGCTCGATGAGACGCTGATCGTGGTGACCGGCGAGTTTGGCCGGACGCCGAAGATATCGATGTTGCCCGGTGCGTCGTTGCCGGGCCGCGATCACTGGGCGCCGGTCTATTCGGCCGTTTTCGCCGGCGGCGGCGTGCGCGGCGGGCAGGTCATCGGCCGTTCCGACAAGCAGGCGGCGTTGCCGGTGACGCGGTCGTATCGGCCGGAGGATTTGGGCGCGACGATCTACCATGCGCTGGGCGTCGACGGCGCGGCCGAAGTCCGCGACACGCTTGGCCGGCCATTGCGGCTGAATGGCGGCGAGCCGATCGCGGCGCTATTCAGCGGCGCGGCGGTTTAGCCTGACAATGCGAAGCCGCGGCGGTAGAATCAGGGCAGTGAGGATTTAGTCCATGTATCGACCCATTGAAGTACGACCGCTGTCAGGCTATCGACTTTACCTGCGTTATGACAATGGCGTCGAGGGCGAAGTCGATCTTTCCGATTTTGCCGGCCGCGGGGTTTTTGCTGTGTGGAACGATCGAGCGGCGTTTGAGAAGGTGTCGATCGGCCCCGGCGGAGAGATTCGGTGGAGCGACAAAGTCGATCTTTGCCCGGATGCGTTGTACATGAGAGTGACCGGTGCATCGCCGGAAGACCTTTTTCCCCAGCTTGTGCAGGAAAGGCGCGAATCCGAGTTGAATGCCTGACATCAGCCGCTTTTACGGCATCGTCATCAAGATCTACTACGGCGATCATCCGCCACCGCATTTCCACGCCGAGTACGGAGGCAAGCAATAGGTTGTCAGCATTGACACGTTGTCGACCATCGCGGGAAAGCTGCCATCGCGCGCTGCTGCCATGGTGGCGGAGTGGGCCAGCCTACATCAGTCTGAATTGCGGAAGGTGTGGGGCCAGGCAGCCAATATGGAACCGCTTGACGACATCGATCCGCTTCCATGAACAAACCAAGCTAGCGCCGGAACGCCGATTGCCAATGCATTACAACACCCAAATCAGTACCGCTGACGACCCCGCCCTCGACCAGCTTTGCCTTGCCCTTGCGGCGCGCGCCGACGCACTCGATACGTCGGGCGACTGGCCGGCGGAGCAGCTTGACCTTTGTCGACGATTTGGCGTCAATCGCTGGTTCGTCGGCCCGGAGTGGGGCGGCGCGGGGTGGAGCGAGCTCGATCTGATGCGGGGCTTGATGCGGCTCAGCTCCGCATGTCTGGCCACAACGTTCGTGCTTACCCAGCCGCTGGGCGTCTGCCGGCGACTGACGGTCTGCGAGAACCATGCGTTGCGCGACGACCTGCTGCCGAAGCTGGCCGGCGGCGAAGTGTTCGCGACCGTCGGCATTTCGCACCTCACGACCAGCCGCCGGCATCTGGCCAAGCCGGTGCTGGCTGCCCGGCAGAGCGACGAGGGATTTGTGCTCAACGGTTCGATCCCCTGGGTCACCGGCGCCGTGCGGGCCGACTACGTGCTCACCGGGGCCACGCTCGACGACGGCCGGCAGATTCTGACCATGCTGCCCACGAACCTGCCGGGCTTCACCGTCGGCGAACCTGCTCGGCTGGTGGGACTCACCGCCACGATGACCGGCGGTGCCGAATGCCGCGATGTGCTCGTCGATCGCCGCTGGCTGCTGGCGGGACCGACCGAGAACGTGCTGTCGGGCAAAGGCGCGGGGACCGGCGGCGTGCAAACCTCGGCCCTGGCTCTCGGTCTGGCGGCGGGAGCACTCGATTATCTGGAGCGCGAGGCGGCCCTGCGTGCCGATCTGATGGCGCCGGCCGCCAGTTTGCGCGAAGTACACTCGGAGCTCGAAGCGGAGCTGTTGACCTTGGCGGCGGGCGGCGAGGGGTGTTCGCCCGACGAACTTCGCTCGCGGGCCAACAGCCTGGCGCTGCGGGCCACACAGGGAGCATTGACGGCGGCCAAGGGGAGCGGATATGTCTTAGGCCATCCGGCAGGCCGCTGGTGCCGGGAGGCGTTGTTCTTTTTGGTTTGGAGCTGCCCGCAGCCGGTGATGGCCGCAGCACTGTGCGAGCTGGCCGGCCTGAGTGATTAAAATGCCATTACGAACTCCCCAGATTCGCCGCGAACAAGTTCCGCCGGACGACTGTCTGTGCAATTACTGCTCGGCCAAGTGCTGCAAGTATTTCGCCCTGCCGATCGACAAGCCGACGACGCACAAGGATTTCGACTACATCCGCTGGTACTTGCTGCACGACGCGGCCACGGTGTTCGTCGAGGGCGAGCAGTGGTATCTGCTGGTCCACACCCGCTGCAAGCATCTGCAACACGACAATCGCTGCGGCATTTACGAGACGCGGCCCAACATCTGCCGCGAGTACTCGACTGAGAGCTGCGAATATGAAGACGATTACGTGTACGACCGCTATTTCGAAACGCCGGAGCAGGTGGCGGAATACGTCGAGGCCGTGCTGCCGCCCCGCAGCCGCGATCAGTTCCGCAGCCGCCGGCCCCCTTTGCTGAATGTGATCTCGCCGTGACCAAAGCCCAACGCATCGAGCCGCGCACGCTCAAAGGATTTCGCGACTACCTGCCCGACGCCATGATGGCCCGCGAGCGGCTGATCGACACGGCCCGGCGGGTCTATCGCTCCTACGGCTTCAGCCCCATCGACACGCCGGCGCTGGAATACCTGGAAATCCTCACGGGCAAAGGCGGCGAAGAGACCGACAAGCAGCTTTACCGCTTCGAGGACCACGGCGGACGCTGGGTCGGGCTGCGGTTCGACCTGACGGTGCCCCTGGCCCGCTTCATCGCACAGCACGCCAGTGAGCTGGGCACGCCCTTCAAGCGTTATCACATCGCCACGGTGTGGCGTGGCGAGAACACGCAGCGCGGCCGCTACCGCGAGTTTATGCAGTGCGATTTCGACACGATCGGCACGCGCTCTCCGGTGGCTGACGTCGAGACGGCGCTGGTGATCCACGACCTGATGCGGGCCATCGGCTTCGAGGCGTTTACGATTCGCGTCAACAACCGCATGGTGCTCAATGGCCTGTTGCAGCGATTGGGCCTGGCCGACAAGTCGGGAGCGGTCCTGCGAGCGCTCGACAAACTCGCCAAAATCGGTCGTGAAGCGGTGGCTGAGGAGATGCAGAGTGTGGCGGGAGCTACCGCCGAGCAGGCCAACGACGTGCTGCGTTTGTCGGAGTTGAGCGGGTCGAACGAAGACGTGTTGCGGCAGCTTGAGCCGCTGGTGGCCGGCAGCGACGTCGGGCAAGAGGGCGTCGGCCGGCTGGCCGAGCTGCTGGCGGCCGCGGAGGCCGGCGGCGTGCCGCGCGAGCGTCTGCGGCTCGATGTTTCGATCGCCCGCGGCCTCGACTACTACACCGGCACGATCTTCGAGACGTTTTTAGACCAGCTTTCCGGCATCGGCAGCATCTGCTCGGGCGGACGTTATGATAACCTGGCGAGCCTTTACACCAACCAGGAACTGCCAGGCATCGGGGCCTCGCTGGGGCTCGACCGATTGCTGGCGGCGATGGAAGAGCTAGGGATGCTGACCAAGGTCACGACGCCGGCGGAGGTGCTGGTTGTCTATTTTGTCGCCGAGCGGCTGCACGATTATCTACGGTTGGCAGCCCGGTTGCGTGCGGCGGGTTTGGGGGTCGAGGTTTATCCTGAAGCCAAGAAGATCGGCCAGCAATTAAAGTATGCCGACCGCCGGGGTTTCAAGGTGGCGGTCATCGCCGGCGAAGACGAGCTGGCAGCCGGCAACTGCCAGATCAAAAACCTGGCCAGCGGCGAGAGCACGACGGTGCCGTTGGCGGGCGATGTAGCGGGGGCGGTCAAGAGCGCTTTGCAGTAGCGTTTGGCAAAAGGTATTGTTGGACCACTGGCAAATCCAGATGGCCAATCGAGACAACCATTACGAAGCCGCCTTCGAAGCCTATCTCCGGGCACGGCAGATACCCTACGTGGCCGTCGATGAAAGCCGCCGCAGCCTGCTGGCCGACGCCTCGATCAAAAGCCTGGACTACATCGTCTCGTCGACCAATGGCAACACCTGGCTGGTCGATGTCAAAGGACGGCGGTTCCCGTCGGGCATGCGCAAGCAGTATTGGAAGAACTGGTCGACGCGCGACGACCTGGTGAGCATGGCCCAATGGGAGCGGCTGTTCGGCGAACGCTTCAGGGCCGTGTTCGTGTTCGCCTACGCCATCCTCGGCGACCGCGCACCGCTGCCCCGCGAGCAACTTTTCGAGTTTCGCGAAGCACTGTATGCCTTTGTCGGCATCCGGCTGGAACAATACGCCTTTTACGCCAAGCAGATCTCGCCGCGCTGGGATACTGTGGCCATGCCCTACGAGCGGTTCCGTGAGTTGGCTGAGCCGATGGACCGGCTGCTGTGAATCCACTACATCCGCAGCATCTCGCGAAATCCGGCCGTGACGGCCTGGGGGTGCAGCATCACTTGCCAGCCGATGCAGGCCGCGAGCACGAATGAGCCGAACGCCAACACCACGCCCCAGGCGTTGGCCGGCGACTCGGCCTGACGTAGCCGCGACCGGAGTGCCTGCTCCAGACGCCGCCAACCGGCAAAGCTCTGTTCGTCGCCCGTGGCCACCAGTGAGACGTTTTTCAGGGCCGGACTCGACTCCAAGTGCAGCTCAACCCTCAGTTTCGGCAGCGACAAGCAAGTGCCTGCCCAGCGGGCCTCCGGCTCGATCTCGTCGATCGTCTCGGCCAATAGCGGACGAAGCTGTTCGAGCGAGAAGTTGTAGATCGTCAACCGCTGTCGCGACAAGAGCGCCGCCAGGGAAACGCACAAACTGTACATCACCAGCAGCAGCAGCCAAACGTAGCCCTTGTAGACGTAAATGGCCTGCTCGGGCAGCAACAGCTCGATCGGTCCCACCAGCACCATGCCTGAAACGGCCACGCCCAAGGCCGCCAGGTCACGGGCACCGGAAACCAAAAACGGGCGGCGAGAGAGATTGATCCAGGCCAGCAGCAACAGATAAACCGTCAGCGGCCCCAATGCCAGGCAGAGTCGAAAACCGTCCATGCGGCGTCTCGTTGGCCCATCGTTCCAAATGCCCCAAAAGCCAATTTAGACCGCGGCCGTCGGCCGGTCAAACGGCGCAGACGCCTTTCGCCTTTGCCGTGCGTCCGGCACAATAGGGCCTTTGCTCACGATGCTCGCCGCCATGCCTCGCCACACCGTCGAAGACGCCACCTGCACTTATTGCACCTGCTTATGCGACGACATCGTGCTCGACGTGGAAGACAACCGCATCGTCGCCGCCCGGAACGCTTGTGCCCTGGGCCGTGAGTGGTTTACGCGGCCGCGAGACGAAACGCATCCGCCCTGCACTGTCGACAGCCGCGAGGCCACGGCGGAAGAAGCCTATCAGCGGGCGGTCGAAATCCTCACGTCCGCCCGTGCTCCGCTGGTCTATGGCCTGACGGAAACCACCAGCGAGGCCCAACGCGTGGCGGTGGCCATCGCCGATTGGCTCGGCGCCACGCTCGACACCGGCACCAGCATGGGGCACGCACCCAGCGTGCTGGCCCTGCAGCGCACCGGCAAAGTCACCTGCACGCTGGGCGAGATCGCCAATCGCAGCAACTTGATCGTGTTCTGGGGCACGAACTGCGCCGAAACCCATCCGCGGCTCTACTCGAAATACACCGCCCTGGCCGAGGGAATGTTTGTTCCCCGCGGCCGCGCCGACCGCACCTGCGTGGCGATCGACGTGCGCCCCACCGCGACCTCCGCGGCGGCCGATCGGTTCTTGCAGATCAAGCCGGATGCCGATTTCGAGGCCCTCTGGATCCTGCGAGCGCTGCTCAAAGAAATCGAACTCGACGCCGACGATGTGCTGCGGCAAACCGGCGTGCCGTTGGACTCTTGGCGCGACCTGATTCAACGCATGAAGCAGGCCCGGTATGGCACGTTCATCATGGGCATGGGGCTGATGCACTCCCGCGGCCGTCATCTCAATTGCGAGGCACTCTTTCTTTTGACGCGCGAGCTGAACGCCTTTACGCGCTTCGTGACTCGCTCGGTGCGTGCCCGCGGCAACGTGACCGGCGGCGACAAGCTGGTCGGTTGGCGGACCGGCTTTGCTTACGCGGTGAACCTGGCACGGGGCTATCCGCGTTACAATCCGGGCGAATATACGGCCCAAGAGGTACTGACCCGCGGCGAAGCCGATGCCGCACTGATCGTGGCCGCCGATCCTTTCGAGACGTTCAGCCGCGATGCCTGCCGGTCGTTGCGGTCGATTCCTTCTATCTATGTCGGCCCGCCGGACACAGCCGCCGCCCGCGATGCCACCGTCGCCTTTGCAACAGCCACTTACGGCATCCACACAGCCGGCACGGTCTATCGCATGGACGACGTTCCTTTGCGCTTGCGGCCCGCGCTAACCAGCCGCTATCCCAGCGACTACGACGTGCTTGCACAGATCGAGCGGCGGATCTTGCAGCGCCAGAAAAGCGGCCGGGGCGAATGAGCGACGTCGTCAACGTGGCCGCCCGACTCGCCCGCCAGGCACAGGCCAGGCCCGACGCCACGGCGGTCATCGAAGCGGCTGGTTGCGATCGGTCCGGCAAACGACGATACCATCGTCTGACGTTTCGCGAGCTCGACCAAGACAGCGATCGCATTGCCCGTGGACTGCGTCGGCTCGGCGTGACGCCGGGCACGCGACTGGCGTTGCTGGTCAAGCCGGGCATCGACTTTGTCTGGTTGGTCTTCGCACTGCTCAAAGCCGGCGCCGTTACTATTTTGATCGATCCGGGCATGGGCCGCGGCAATCTCATCGGCTGCCTGGAAGCGGTCGCTCCCGAAGGATTCGTCGCCATCTCGCCTGTGCAGGCGGTGCGAATACTGTTTCGGCGGCGTTTCCGCCGCGCTCGTTTTAATGTAACCGTGGGACGGCGCTGGTTTTGGGGCGGAGCGACGCTCGCTCAGCTTCGCGCGACGGAATGGAGCGGCCCGGAACTGGCGCCGACCAAGGCCGACGATCCGGCGGCAATCATCTTCACTACCGGCAGCACCGGCCCGCCCAAGGGCGTGCTTTATCGTCATGGGAACTTCGACCGCCAGGTCGAGGAGATTCGCGACTTTTACGACATTCAGCCCGGCGAAGTCGATCTGGCCTGCTTCCCGCTGTTCGGGCTGTTCAACTGCGCGATGGGGGTGACGACGGTCGTGCCCGACATGGACGCTTCACGCCCGGCGACGGCCGACCCGGCGAAGCTCGTGGCCGCCATCACGGATTGCGGAGTCAGCCAATCGTTCGCCTCGCCCGCCGTCTGGAACCGCGTTGGTCCCTATTGTGCCACGCACGGCCTGACGCTGCCGACGCTGCGGCGGGTGATGTCGGCTGGCGCTCCGGTGCCGCCCTACGTGCTGGAGCGAATGAAGTCGTGCATCGCCGCGGATGGCGAAATGCACACGCCTTATGGAGCGACGGAGGCGTTGCCCGTGGCGTCGATCTCGGCCAGTGAAGTGCTGTCGGAGACGGCCGAGCGGACGCGCCAAGGCGCTGGCACGTGCGTGGGTCGGCGTTTTCCGGGCATCGAATGGAAGGTGATCGAAACTGTGGACGGGCCGATTTCGACACTGGCCGAGGCGAAAGAACTGCCGACCGGCCGGATTGGCGAGCTGATCGTTCGTGGGCCGGTGGTCACGCAAGAGTATGTGACGCGCACCGAGTGGAACGCCTTGGCGAAGATCATCGACGGCGAAACGTTCTGGCACCGCATGGGCGACGTCGGCTATTTGGACGATCGCGACCGCTTCTGGTATTGCGGCCGGCTGTCGCACCGCGTGTTGACGGCCGGAGGGCCGATGTACACCGAGCCGTGCGAGGCGATCTTCAATCATCATCCGGCTGTCTATCGTTCGGCGCTCGTGGGACTGGGCACGAAAGGGCAGCAGCAGCCGGTGATCGTCGTCGAGCCGCTGGTCGAGCGGCTGCCGTTGACACTTTCCGACCGCCATGCATTGCTCGCTGAAATGCGTGAAGTGGCCAAGTCGAACCCGCTCACCGCGGCGATCGACGAGGTGCTGATTCATCCCTCGTTTCCGGTCGATATTCGGCACAACGCCAAGATCTTCCGCGAGAAGCTGGCCGTTTGGGCCAAGAAGGAACTTTCGTAATAAAGGCAGAAGGCAGAAGGATGAAGGCAGAAAAAGATTCTCTGCCTTCTGCCTTTCCAGCCTGCCCTGGGCGAGCGGCACACCGGTCGGTATGCTGTGGCATTAACGCTGTCCGGTTTTGCACTCCTGTGTTCTTACTCGAACCACCACGCACGCAATACGATGTCAACTTCGCGCTGGCCGGCGTGCCGGTGCGCGTGCATCCGCTGTTTTGGCTGGTCACGTTGCTCTTGGGTATGTCGCACGACGCCAAGCCGGTCGAGGTGCTGCTGTGGGTGGCGGCCGTCTTCGTTTCGATCCTCGTCCATGAGTTCGGACACGCGGTCATGATCCGCTATTATGGCTGGCGGCCGCGGATTATTCTTCATTCGCTCGGTGGGCTGGCAGCCTACGAGCCAACCTACCACCGCACCTGGCCGCAGGTCGCCATCTCGTTCGCCGGTCCCGCGGCCGGCTTCTTGTTGGCCGCGCTAGTGGCGTTGGCCATTCGCCTGGCGGGGCACGAAGTGCAACTCGATTGGAAAGATCCGTTTCCCCTGCCCATACGGTTTGAATTCTTCCATGCGACGAATCTCAACCGGTTCATCATCGACCTGTTCTTCGTAAACATCCTCTGGGGCTGCATCAACCTGCTGCCGATCTATCCGCTCGACGGCGGGCAAATCTCGCAAGAGGTGTTGAATCACTACAACCCAGCCAACGGAACGCGGCAATCGTTGATGCTGTCGATTTTCACCGCCGTGGGCATGGGCGTGGTGATGCTGGCCAAGCTCGAAGATTATTGGCTGGCGCTCCTCTTCGGATTGTTCGCCTACACGAACTATCAGGCGCTGCAGCAATATGACGACCGGTTCGGCGGACGCGGCTGGTAATAGGGGAGTGGATGGTGTGACCGCCAGCGAAGTGCCCCAGCGTCGCGTGGTGTTGCTGGGCGCCAGCAACGTCACTCGCAGCATTGCCACCGTCGTCGACACGGCCTGCCGCGCTTGGGGCCGGCCGCTCGACCTGCTGGCCGCCGTGGGCCACGGGCGGTCCTACGGTCTGCGCAGCAGGGTGCTGGTGCGGTCGCTCCCTGGCATCCTTGAATGCGGGCTGTGGCCGGCACTGGCCGCGCGGCCCGCCGCCCCGACTGCCGCGTTGATCACGGACATCGGCAACGATCTTTTCTACGGCGCCTCGCCGCAGATGATTGCCGGTTGGGTCGACGAGTGCTGCCGGCGACTCGCGGCCACCGGTGCCCGGCTGGTGATGACGCGGCTTCCCGTGTGCAACGTCGGCCGCGTGAAAGAGTGGCAGTTCGCGGTATTTCGCGCGATGTCGTATCCCGGCTGTCGCGCGACGCTGGCCGAGATAACTCGCAGCGCTCAAGAACTCGACGAGCGGCTGACGGAAGTTGCCGGCCGCCACGACTGTCGGTTGATCGAGCCGGAATCCCACTGGTATGGGCTTGACCCGGTTCACATCAGACCCTTTCAATCGCGCCGGGCGTGGCAATCCATTCTGGGCGGCTGGAACGAAACTCTGCCGGAAGACGCGGCAAGCAGTTCGCTACGTCGCTGGATCTATCTGAACGCGCGCATCCCCGAACGGCGATGGCTGTTCGGCCGCCAGCAGGGCCGCCCCCAGCCGAGCGGACGGTTGCCCGACGGCACCGTCGTCTCGCTATTTTAGGCAACCACCCGCCTGAACAACAGAAACAGAATGGCGATGCCCCGGTAGTGCCACCACTCCCGGCGCGCCGGGACTGGCCGGCCGCGCGTATTGCAAGGGCCGGATCGATCTCGGCTCCCGGCGCGCCGGGACCCCAGCCACCGACGATTGCGTGCAGCATAACAACTTGGCGGGTGGTTGATTTTAGGAGACTGGCCCCGCCTTTGCTGGGGGAATCGCTGGGTTTTTGCCTATTCATAGCGCGCAAATCGCGCAGCCCCCTGAAACTCGCGGCGAATTCGTGGTATCCTAAAGCGATCCGATCGGCGGACGGAATGTCAACCAGCATCAAGCACAGTGCAGAATCTGGTCACAGTGGACATGGTTTGTCCAGCTCCCGCGAATTCTCTATGAACGCCAAGTTTGTCCTGCGCATGACCGCACCGATGATTGGGGTCAGCATGTTGCTGCTCGCCATCGGAGTAGTGTCGGCCTGGTATGTCCATCGGCTGCAAAAGGAGAACTCGGATCTGTTGGCCCACGACGTGGCCGGCATGCTCACCGCGGAGGACCTGGAAATCAAGATGCGGGAGGTCCGCAGCAAGCTGAACCGCTATCTTCGAGGCGACGCCAGCCAACTGGACGACATTCCTGAACTACGGAAAAGCACTGAACGACTGCTGGTTTCGGCCAAAGCCTCGGCCCGTGCCGAAGGCGAGCTCGATTACATCGCGAAGGTCGAGCAGGGATGCCACGAGTTCTTCGCCGCGGTGGAGCGTGCCCGACACAGTGGCTCCCCCAATGAGCAATTCGCTGAGTTTCTCTGGGACTCACGCATGGACCACGATATCTTCGAGCCGTCGCGGGAGTATATCGACTATCACCGCCAAATTGTGGAGCGCACCAGCGACCAAAGCCAGATGATGGCCGACCGCATGGGTTTGGGATTGCTGCTCTTGGGCATCTGCGGCTCGGCGGCCGGTTTGCTGGCCGGTTTCGGCATCGCCCGCGGCATCAACCGCTTCATCGTGCAACTCAGCGTGCCGGTACACGGGGCCGCCGGCAAACTGAACGAGGTGGTGGGACCCATCACCCTGTCGGCGACGGCCAGTTTCGAAGAGTTGGAAAGCGCGCTGAAAGACATGGCCGACCATATCGGAATGGTGGTCGAACGCTTGGAGCAGCGTGAACGCGAGGTCTTGCGGAGCGAGCAGTTGGCGGCCGTGGGACAGTTGGCGGCCGGCGTCGCTCACGAGCTGCGGAATCCCTTGATGGCCATCAAGATTCTCGTCCAGTCGGCCGGCGAGCGCGGAGACGGAGGGCTGCGCGGCCGCGATCTGGCGGTCGTCGAGGAGGAGATTGGCCGCTTGGAAACCTCGATCCAGTCCCTGCTCGATTTTGCCCGGCCGCCCAAGCCCGAGAAGGTCGCTCTCGATCTCGGGCACCTGATACGCCAGACCTTCGAGCTGGTGTCGGCACGGGCGGAGCAGCAGCACGTTTCGCTGGTCAGCCATTTGCCCGAAATACCGGCCATGGTTGAAGCCGATGGCGGGCAAATTCGCCAGGTGCTGCTGAACCTGCTGCTGAACGCGCTGGACGCTTTACCGGAGGGAGGGGTGGTGGAGGTCGACGTCGTCGGCCGGCGCCGCTGGCGGCCCGTGGCAGCCGGTGGAGTGGAGCCCGAACAAGCGGCGGTGACGGCCGCCGCCGGGGTGGAGCGTCCGCTGCTGGGGCAGTCGCCGTGGGAAGCGTTCGCGAGCGCCCTTGATACGATGGCCACCGATCGCGCCGAGCACGGATTTGTGATCAAAGTCACCGATAACGGTTGCGGCCTGCCGGCCGACCTTGGCAACCGAATTTTCGAGCCGTTCATCAGCACCAAGGAAACCGGCACAGGACTCGGTCTGCCGATCTGCCGCCGCATCGTGGAAGACCACGGCGGCGTGATCGACGCCGGCAACATGCCCGGCGGCGGCGCCGAGTTCGATATTTGGCTGCCGCGGGCCGGCGAGCGCGACTTCGCCGAATCCGCGGCCGCGAGCGTTGTTTCTTCCATCTCTGTCGACGCCCTGGGGCCGCAGCATGCCGCGCTTGCTCGTAATCGATGACGAGCCGAACGTTCTCTATTCACTGCAGAAGAGCCTGACCAGCTCGACTCTGGAGGTGCTGACGGCCAAGACGGGCAAGGAAGGCGTCGATCGCGTGGTCGATTCGCTTCCGGACGCGGTGATTGTCGACGTGCGGCTGCCTGACATGTCGGGCCTCGACGCCTACGACCGCATCCGCCAGATCGACCCGCGGTTGCCGGTGATCGTGATTACGGCCTTCGCCAAGACGGAGACCGCCATTGAGGCCATGCGCCGCGGCGCGTTCGAGTATCTGCTCAAGCCGGTCGATTTTCGGCGGCTGCGCGAGGTGGTGGCCAAGGCGCTGGAAGTCAGCCATCTCAGCCACGTGCCGGCGGTGATCAGCGAAGAGGAGCCGACCGATTCGCCGGCCGACCGCATCGTGGGGAACTCGCCGGCGATGCAAGAAGTCTATAAAGCCATCGGTCGCGTTGCGCCGCAGAACGTGACCGTTTTAATCGTGGGCGAAAGCGGCACCGGCAAGGAGCTGGTGGCCCGCTCCATTTATCACTACAGCCGCCGCAGCCAAGGCCCGTTCCTGGCCATCAACTGTGCCGCGATCCCCGAAAACTTGCTGGAAAGCGAACTGTTCGGCCACGAGCGGGGGGCCTTCACCGGCGCCGACCAGCGGCGGATCGGCAAGTTCGAGCAGGTCAGCGGCGGCACGATCTTTCTCGACGAAATCGGCGACATGAGCAGCGCCACGCAGGCCAAGGTGCTGCGGCTGCTGCAAGAACAGCGCTTCGAGCGGGTGGGCGCCAACGACACCATTCAGATCGACGTTCGCGTGATCGCGGCCACCAACAAGAACCTGACGGACCTGGTCGAACAGGGCCGTTTTCGCCAAGATCTCTTTTATCGCTTGAACGGCTTCACGCTCGCGTTGCCGTCGCTGCGCGATCGGCGCGAAGACATTCCGCTGTTGATCGAACACTTCTTGCGGCTGTTCAACCGCGAACTGGGCAAGAACGTCCGCTCCATCACGGCCGATGCGCGGCGCCTGCTGGAAACGCACGATTGGCCGGGCAACGTGCGCGAGCTGCAAAGCGCCCTCAAGTTCGCCCTGCTGCATGCCACCGGCGAGGTGCTGACGCCCGACTGCCTGCCGGAAGTGTGCCGTCCGGCGGCCGCGGAATTGGCCGCGCCCGGCGCCGGCGCGCTCGACGTGGGACGCTACACGCGCCAGTTGCTCGAACTGAACGAGCCGCACATCTATCGGTTGGTTTCCGCGGCGGTCGACCACGTCGTGCTCGACGAAGTGTTGCGGCACGTGAAAGGCAACCAGCTCCAGGCCGCGGAATTGCTCGGCATCTCGCGCACCACGTTGCGGGCAAAGCTGCGCACGCTGGGGCTGGCCGTCGAAAAGTGGCTCGCCGACGGGAACGGGGCGTGAGGCATCAGGCGTCAGGCGTCAGGCATCAGGCATCAGGCGTCAGGCGGTCCTGAACCCTGAACCCTGAACCCTGAACCCTGAACCCTGATACCTCACGCCTCACTTACTCGGGGCTCTCACCCAACCGGACCCGCACCTCCACCGGCTTTCCGCCGCGGAGAACGGTCAGTTGCACTTCGTCGCCGGGATGGTGCCGGTTTTCGATCTCCGTCAAAAACTCGTCGGCCGTCGTCACCTGGACTCCGTCGACCGCCACGATGGTGTCGGCCGTGCTGCGGTCCATGCGGTACTCCATGAACGGCCCGCGCTGCCGCCGATAGACGCGCGGTCCTTGCAGTCCGGCTTTCTCCGCCGGCCCCTTCGGCACCAGCTCTGCGATCAACAGCCCGTGCTCGGTTTCATAAACTTTGGCGATTCCCACGTCGGGACGGATCACGCGCCCCTTCTCGATGAGCTGCGGCACGATGCGCGAGATGTTGCTGACGGGTATGGCGAAACCGACGCCCGTGTTTTGCCCGGTGCGGCTGGCGATGGCCGTCGTCATGCCGATCAGCCGCCCGCGGCTGTCGAGCAGCGGCCCGCCGGAATTGCCGGGATTGATGGCGGCGTCGGTCTGGATGATCGATTTCAGCGTGCGGCCTTCGCGGCCGGGGATGCTGCGGTTGAGGCTCGAAATGATGCCGGTGGTGAGCGTTCGCTCCAGCCCGAACGGATTGCCGATGGCGAACACGCGTTGCCCGACCTTCAAATGCGACGAATCGCCGAAGGGAACCGGAAACAGCAGTTCTTGCGGGGCCTCGATGCTGAGCACGGCCACGTCGCTGGCCGCGTCCTGGCCCACGAGCTTGGCGGCATGAGCGCTGCCGTCGAAGAGCGTGACCTCGATCTGCCGCGCCTCTTCGATGACGTGGAAGTTGGTCAGAATATGGCCCGCCTTATCGAGCACCGAGCCGGAGCCGGCCCCTTCGGTGGGCACCTCGAACATAAAAAAATCTCCCTCGCGGACGCCCTTCGTGTTGATGTTCACCACCGAGCGGTTCACTTGCTCATAGACCGAGATGTTGACGCGCTCTTCGGGCGTAAACGCTTCGCCGCTGGGCTGCTGAGGGACGGGCTTCGGCGTCTCTTGCGTTTCGGCGGGCGCCGGTGCGGCAGGTTGCACGTCGGGCGGCGGCGCGGCAGGTTGCACCACGGGCGGCGCGGCGGCGGGTTTCTCTTCGGCCGGCAGGGGCGGCGCTTGGTGCAGGAACGCCGCCGCGACCACGGCACCCAGAGCGAACATCGTGATACAGAGCAGGGCTTGTTTCATGGCCACCATGATACCGATTGCACGCATGCCGCCATACTGCTTATGGCGTGTGACGCCGAAACAACCGGCACACCTGTGCCATTCGCTGTCGGCAGCGTTCGCCTAACGCCCCTGGTTTGCTTGCTCCGATAACACGATGCAGTCGGAATACCAGGAGGGGATGATGAGGCGTTCACGGCGGACTTTGTGGTTGTTGCTGGCGGTAATGGCAATGTCGCTGGGCGTCGTCCAGTTGACGACGCAATCTGGGGCTCCGACGTCCAGCCGGCCGCGTCCGGTGGCAGCGGCAGAGCCCGATCCAGGCGAATCCAGACCGGTCAAGCGGCGCGACGGCCGGCCGACGCCCAGGCATGTCGAACGGGGCCGCTTCCGGCAAAAAAAATCCGCGGCGATCTGGAACAGCCTGTCCCACGCTCGGCGAACGGTCGTTGGGTTTGGCCGGTCGCAACTTGCCTCGCTCTCGGAGAGGCTGGCCGGGGGTTTTACGCCCGCTTTACGGCAGCCGGTTGCTGTAAGAAGCTCCTCGTTGGACTCAAGCGAGCGATCGCATGCCGCGGCCATTACGCTGATTGTGGAGTTGCCACAAAGCGCCGCGAGCGAGTCGATGACCTACCGGGCAGGCTGGAGCGGCTGCGACGCCTATGCGTTTGGCTGCGACCACCTGGGCCGGCCTCTCAGCGAGGATGGCATTGGCCGACCGGCACCTATGCACCGCGCTATCGTCGGTAAACTGGCGCGGCTTGTCGACATGGCTGCCCGTTTCGCCGACCTGGCAACGGCGCTGCTCGACGGCGGCAGCGTCAAAGTGGCAGGCACACTCCGTGTGCCGTAGCCGCCAGTCGAGCGAACCAAACTATTGGCTTGGGCGAGGCGATCCAGAGTGAGCGCCCGACGGCAAGTGTCCCAATTTCACGTCGCGCAGCGCGCTGCGCGTCGTGTGGAGGGCCTCCCAACTCGGCAAGGACCGTGCGCAGCGCGCTGCGCGTCGGCACACGGGGCGCTCAACTCCGCCTCACCCAGCCTGGCCGACTGGCGCAGCGCGCTGCGCATCAATACCCCATATAGGTTACGTCGCTCCATTTCCTAAAGCCTTCGTAGATTGACCCGTTCATCGCCTCCCCGGCTCGGACCGATTAGAATAGAGAAGTCAAAAGGAACTTGGATCATGGCAGAAGCGGCGGTCGAACTCAGTGGTTGGGAAAGGGCGCTTATGGCGGCCGAAAAAGTCAAGGAGCGGCTGAGCAGGGCAACTCGCGCGCTGGACGCCGCCGGCGTACCTTATGCCGTCGCCGGTGGCAATGCCGTGGCCGAATGGGTCGGCCGCATTGACGAGGACGCTGTCC
>Ga0307374_10000875_pt1 | contig 56798 bp, 53 predicted proteins | sample OX3MG_FD_202532 | JGI IMG/M metagenome (GOLD analysis project Ga0307374, IMG submission 202532) | Soil microbial communities from Risofladan, Vaasa, Finland - OX-3 | ecosystem: Environmental > Terrestrial > Soil > Coastal area > Acid sulfate soil | place: Finland: Risofladan, Vaasa | collected...
GAGACCGCCCTTTCTGGCCAGTACACGGTGGCGATCCTCAACCGAGCGCCTCATCGGGCCGCGGCGAAGGCGTTCGTGGCGTTCTTGCTCAGCAAGGCTGGTCGATCGATTCTGAATAAGTACGGAGTGAAACCCATCATGTCGCCGGTCGTCACGAAGGCGTCGAGTACGAGAAGCACCACGAGCACTACCTCCGTGACCGCGAGGACGTCGCCGTGACATTCTCGAGGGCCCAAAAAAGCCCTCTCATCTGGCTGGGCGGATTGCTCGTCGTTTACCTGGGTTATCCCCTCATTGCCTTCGTCATTCGTCTGATCACGTCGCCTCAGCGAGGCTTTCACGTTCCGGGACTCTTTCCGGCACTTTGGGTGTCGGTGAGTTGCGCCACGGTTTCACTCGCGATCGTCACGGTGCTCGGCGTGCCACTTGCGTATCTTCTGGCGCGCTCGTCGGGACCGATCTCGTCGATCATCGGCACGATCGTGCAGATTCCCCTGGCGTTACCTCCGCTCATGAGCGGCATCGTGCTGGTCTATCTCATCGGTCCCTACACATTCTTGGGTCAGCTCTTCGGTGAGCATCTGACGGATTCATTGGTGGGCGTCGTCATCGCGATGTCATTCGTATCCTCGCCCTTTTTGATCGTCGCGGCCCGAGCCGCGTTCGCCTCACTCGATGGAGGGATGCTCGACGTCGCCACCACGCTTGGGCACACTGACACGTCGCGATTTTTGCGCGTGGCGATTCCTAGCGCGGGTCACGGTATACGTGCCGGCATGCTGTTGACGTGGCTGCGCGCCTTCGGCGAATATGGCGCCGTCGTGATCCTGGCGTACAACCCCGCGTCGTTACCGATCTACACAGAAAACCAATTCAGTGGACGAGGTCTGCCGACGACCTTGGCACCCACGGCGCTGGCGCTCGGGGTCGCCGTGGTTGTCGTGTTGCTCAGCCGGGCTCATATCTCCAAACCTCTGTCTCATCGCACACGCGCACCGCAGTCTCGCGCGCCCGAAGTGGTGATGTCGCGGCCCGTGCGCTTCGATGTCGACCATCACTTGGGAACATTTCATCTCGCGCTCGCCCACGAGTCGTCAACGAAGCACTTAGGGATCCTCGGACCTTCCGGCTCGGGAAAGACGGCGCTCCTGCGTTGCCTCGCCGGTCTTAATGGACCAGGTCCAGGGCGCGTTTGGTATGGCGACGAGATGGTGCAGGACGTGCCTGTGGAACGGCGTGGCGTCGGATACGTGGCCCAGGGGTTCTCGTTGTACCCGCGCATGTCGGTGTGGCGGCACATGATGTTTGCCGGCGCCACGCCTGAACTCAGTGCCTACTGGATCGAGCACCTTCGTCTCCGAGGACTCGAGGATCGACTCCCTGCTGATCTGTCGGGGGGACAGCGTCAACGAGTGGGACTGGCCCAAGTGCTCTGCTCGTCGCCAAAGGTGTTGTTGCTCGACGAGCCGTTTTCGGCCCTGGACGTGCCGGTCCGACAGGAACTGCGTCGCGAACTTCGTCGACTTCAACAAGAGACAGGTCTTGCGACCGTGCTGGTCACACACGACCCGGCCGAAGCAGCATTCTTGTCCGACGAATTGATCATTCTCGCCAACGGCACGGCGCTGCAGTCCGGCACCAGTCGGTCCCTCTTCGCTCGACCGGCGTCGGCACAGGTCGCCCAACTGCTCGGGGTCGAGAACATGAATACTGGCTCCGTGCGCACTTCGAACACGATCGACGTCGGGGGAGTGCCCCTGGACGTTCCCGTCACCGAGATCGAAGTCGGCACCAACGTGTGGTGGAGTATCGAGCCGGAGCGAGTCATCGTGTCACCGGTTATCGATGACCCGGCGCGCGACGGCGCTAATGCATTGCTCGGCACGGTCGTCGATGTGGCGGACATGGGTTCCGCTTACGACATCTTTGTCAGCATCGTCGACGGTGTGGAGTTGCTGGCGCGTACTCGCGGCGCGCTCGAATTCGAAGTCGGCGCACGGTGCCGGATTGATCTTGACCGCGCCGCCATCGCACTTTGGGAAGCGCCAGACGACCGTACTGAAATGGTCGTCGACGCTGGTGCGACGCACTAGTCGCCGCCCTAGAACTTTTCGGGAATCTCCACACTGACATTGGTGGCTTTCACCACGGCGTCGACCACGACACCCGGGGCGAGTTCGAGTTCGTCGGCGGCTTCTCGGGTGATGAGCGAGACGAATCGATGAGGACCGGCTTGAATCTCGATCTGAGCGACGACCTTGTCTTTCACGACCTTGGTGACGATGCCGACGAAGCGATTACGAGCTGACTGTGCGCGCGGACTCGTTGGTTTGGCGCTCACCGAATTGGCGATGGCGAGATCGGCCAGGTCTTCACCGTCGAAGGTTCTTCGGCCGTCATCGCCGATGGCCGAGGTCAATCGACCCGATTCGGCCCAGCGACGAATCGTGTCCGCGCTCACCCCGAGTAATTCGGCCGCTTGGGCTGTCCGGTACGTCGCCATTGACAAAGATTAGTCACGGGACAATCTGACAGCGGATGGGGCGTTGCGTGACGCGACGACTCATCCGCCAATCATGGACATCGAGCGAGCGGGGCGCAAGAACCCGGGCTCGTTGATCGCATGACCGGGGTACTTTTCCCATACCGCCCGTCGAATAATGAGTGCGAGCACGTCGTCGTCGGCGCCGGCGCGCATCAAATCTCGCAGTGAGTGCTCGTCGTCGGAGAACAGACAATTGCGGATCGCTCCGTCGGCGGTGAGACGCAGTCGGTTGCACGAGCCGCAGAAAGGTTGTGTGACGCTGGAGATCAGGCCAATCTCTCCGCGACCGTCGTCAAACTTGAATCGCTCCGCGGGTGCCGAGCTGTCGGTAACGGTGGCTGTGAGCGGCCAACGCGAGGAGATCAATTCGTAGATCTCTTTTCCCGGCATCAGTTGAGATTGGTCCCACTTGCCTTGCGCATCGAGGGGCATGAACTCGATGAAGCGAACGATACGACCGGTGTCGCGCGCAAACCCGGCGAAGTCCAAGATCTCGTCGTCGTTCTGTCCCCGAAGTATGACGACGTTCAACTTGAGTGGCGTGAGCCCAGCGGCTTCGACGACGTCCATTGCCTCGAGGACGGTCGTGAGCACGCCTCGCCGACGAATCGAGTTGAATCGTTCTGGTTTCAGCGAGTCACAGCTGATGTTGACTCTTTTCAGTCCCGCGTCCTTGAGCGAAGGCACCATCGGCGCGAGCAGCATGGCGTTCGTTGTGAGGGAAAGATCGTCGAAGCCGAGCGCCGACAGTTGTTGAACGAGTGTCGGCAGGTTCTTGCGCATGAGCGGTTCACCGCCCGTGAGACGAAGTGCCGTCACACCGAGGTCGCGCGCGACGCGCGCGACTCGGGTCATCTCTTCGAAGGTCAAGAGAGCTTCACGGGGTTGGAAAGTCATTCCCACTTCGGGCATGCAGTAGACGCAGCGCAAGTTGCAGCGGTCGGTGACGGATATTCGAAAGTCGTTGTGGATTCGGCCGTAACGATCGACCAACGGGCCGCTCTCGGGCATCACGACCGGTTCGCGACCCCTGGACGAATCAGCGTTCCCGGTACTTCGGTCGTGCGGCCGCACCGACACGAAGACTGATGTCGGGGCGTCCCCGTCGACAGGCGTCACGTGTTCCGTCGGGTCGTACGCCCGATGTGCGTGATCTGAATCTCGAAGTGCCCCACGAACAATCACTTTAACGGTCACTCGTTAACGTGAGTGATGCGCCGTGCAATACGGCGCATCACCAATAAGATCAGGTCTTTCGGCGTCAGTTCGGAGGTTTCGATTCGGCGTTCTCGGCGAGGCGTCCCCAACTGCCAGACCTGCCTCCTTCTTTCCTCAGCAACTCGATCTCATCGATCCTTGCCAACGGGTCCACTTCTTGAAGAGAGTTCAGGATGCTGAGGGCGGCAAAGGCGCACGCCGTCAGCGCTTCCATCTCCACGCCCGTGCGTTGGGTGGCGGTGACCGTTGTCGTCACTTCAATACCTCGGTCTTGAAGAGACAGTTCGACGTCGACGTCATTGAGTGCCAACGTGTGGCACAACGGGATGAGTTCTGAAGTCCTCTTCGCGGCCGAAACACCCGCGATGCGCGCACAGAGTATGGGGTCGATATCGTCGTCTCGAGGTTCGAGAGCGCTGATGTCCGCCGTCGTAACCACCAGACACCGAGCCATGGCCAAACGTCGCGTCACACGTTTGCTCGTGACATCGACCATTCGCAGCTTCCCGAGGGCGTTGATGTGAGAGAACTCACGTTCCATGGCCTTCATCCCTCCGCCCAACCGAACAGTGACAGGCAACGCGGGCGTTCGCACCATTCCTGGCGCTGGGCACTCGCGCGTTGCTCGTGTTGCATTGCAGTGTACTTGGCGAGTTTGGGTTGTTTACTGGCGTGTTCCTACTCGCTACCGGCGGATTCTCCGCTTTCGTGTAACGCGTTCTGTGCCCGCGGGACTGTAGGAGGGGACGGAGTCGTCCGAAGTGGCCTCCGTATCAGTAGCGCGAATGAGGTGGGTGAGTGGGTTCTGTGACCGGTACGTTGAATGGTGTGACGATCGTGGGCAATGACCGATCGGAATCGGGCGGTCAATGACTGAACAGTCTCCTCGCGTCGCGCCCGACGAGTTCCCCAAGAGGGTCAATGTGGGACGCAGGGTCTTCCTTGGTCTCTCCGCTCTTGGCGCGTTGGGCATCGCGTTCGGCAACAGCGTCCAGAACTTCGTGGGCGGCGCCGTCGGTTCGGGTCTCGGCGGACTGTTGCCGGGCGGTGATCGCTTCCGCATTTACTCCATTACCGGTACCTTTCCGAAGATCACTCGAGTCAAATATCGTCTGAAGGTGAGTGGCCTGGTCGATCAACCGACGACCTTCACCTTGGCCGATCTTCAGTCCATGCCGAAGACATCATTCACCAAGGCCTTTCAGTGTGTGACGGGTTGGCGAGTACCCGACGTTCACTGGGAGGGCGTCAAGTTGTCGGACATATTGGATCGCGTCGGGGTTCAATCGAATGCCGTCGCGGTGAGTTTCGACTCCTACGACCACGCTGACACCGAGAGCCTCACGCTCGATCAGGCTCACCTACCCGATGTGATCGTGGCCTATTCGATGCTGGGAGCTCCGGTCACCACCGAACACGGCGGACCCGTGCGCCTCTACGTCGCGCCGATGTTCGGCTACAAGTCGTTGAAGTGGCTGTCGGGAATACGGGTGGTCGATGCCGTCGAGGCTGGATTCTGGGAGCAGAACGGCTATCCGATCAATGGTTGGCTCGACGGCACCACCGGTCCGGACAATCCCGACCCGGGGTTGACCTGAGATGACACTCACCCAAACTCCGGCCAAGTCTCTGCGAGTAGTGCGCTTCGATCGCGTGCAACGATGCACCCATTGGGCGACTGCACTGCTCTTTTTCACCCTCATGTTCACCGCGATCCCGCTCTACTTCGGTTCGTTCTTTGGCATAGTCATGCCGCGTCACGTGATCGAGATGATTCACCTGTGGACGGGTCTGGCCCTCCCGCTGCCAATCATCGTGTCGCTCATCGGACCTTGGGGCAAGGCGATGCGCCACGACGTACGACGAATCAACTACTGGACCCGCGACGAGATTCGCTGGCTGCGCACGCTCGGAAAGACCGAGATCGAGGCTGATAAGTTCAACCCCGGCCAGAAGCTCAACTCCATCTTCGTAGGCGCATCGATACTCGTGATGCTTGTCACGGGGGCGATGTTGCAGTGGTTCCGGTTCTTCCCCGTGCCGTGGCGGTCCGGAGCCACGTTCGTGCACGACATCTTTACGTACGCGATCTTCTTCGTGATCTTTGGTCACGTGGTCATGGCCCTTACGCACCGCGAAGCGTTGCGGTCGATCTTCAAGGGCTGGGTGAACCGAAGTTGGGCCGAGCGCCACGCCGCGCGGTGGCTCCACGAAGAGCAGCGGGACGACCTCGGGCCCTAACGAGTGCGATCAGTAACTCGGCAAGTCTTCCATGAGCGAATCGATGAGTGAGCCGAAGGCGTCGCGCAGTGACTCGTTCGGCAGCGTCGTTAGCTCTTCGTGCCCTCGAGCCAGGAAATCTTGCGCCGCGGCGACCGTCTGGGCGACGCCGTCGGTCGCGACGACCAGTTTGCGAGCTCTCTCGCGGTCGTCATCGTTCAGCACGCCGCCGAGGACGCCGCGCAGTTCGGCACCGATAAGGGGATCACGTAGAGCGAACAGGGTGGGTAGGTTGTAGATGCCCACGACGAGGTCTTGACCGGCGGGTTTGGCGAGTTCGTAGTTGACGTCGATGAGGTCCAAGATGTCGTCTCGGAGTTGGTAGATCATTCCAAAATTACGACCGAACGAACTCAACGCCTCGATCTGGTCACTACGCAGCCCCGCGGTCATCGCCCCTATCCGACAACTCGCGGACATAAGAGACGCGGTCTTTCCTTCGATCGTCTCGAAGTAGTCGACGAGGGAGCGATCCACCGAGAAGGCGGTGCTCATCTCAGAGATCTGGGCGCGCGTCAACTGCATGAGCGTGTTGGCGAGAAGCTCCGCGAAGTTGGCACCGAGGTTGGCCGCGATGCTGGCCGATTGGGCCATTAAGAAGTCGCCGGCGACGATCGCGACGAGGTTGCCGTATCGCGCGTTTACCGTGTCCACGTTGCGACGGACTTTGGCCTTGTCCAACACGTCGTCGTGATAGAGCGAGGCGAGATGCATCAACTCGAGCGCCACGGCACCGAGGAGGTCCTCTTCGCTCGCGGGTCGCTCGCCGCCCGTCGCCGAGCAGATCGCCAGCAACGGCCGCAGATATTTGCCCCCGGCGCCGGTGAGATGAGTGGTGACCGAGTCAAGGAATTCGTCACCGACCACGATGGACGCCGCAAGCAGGGCCTCGAAGCGCACCAGGTCAGCATCAAGCGAAGGCAGTTGCAGTCGATCGCTCGGATTCACCCCCCTACCGTAGACGATTCTCTTTATAACTCTCCAGGGCACATTGAGTACCACGCTGGGCATCCATTAACCGAGAGGGAGCCGTCGAAAAGTGAACGGTTAGCGAGAGTCAGTGCGCACGAGTACGCCCCCGACAACGCGAAGCGTCGATTTAGCGACGCGCAGGAACGAATTTAGTCGCGCGCTCCATTGTCCCTTCAAGGAATTGTCAGGAGTCTCGCTGAACCTCGAGATCACCAAGTAATCGAGTACGCCGGCCGTCAATCCAATCACCAGTGCAGTCGTGTGCTCGACTCCGTCGACCCCGCGCGTGATGATCGCCGCTCCAACCAGACTGACAATGAGTAGAAGTGCGCACCGGTTCATTTTGACGGCGATCAACAGACAGGCTCCGACCGCGGTGGTCGCCGCCGACGGTCCGGTGTCCACGCCATGTAGCAATACCGGCATGAATCCGAAGAGGTGGCTGTGCACCGACTCAAGCAGGACGCGCGCGATGAGTGTCGCGCCGAAGTGTCCAACCATCGCGACGACGATCGTGAGCCAGCGACCGAGTATCAGCTCACCGAGGCCGATGACCACCACCAGTTGGACGCACGCCGCCCAGAGGGGTAGGTACGCGGTCGGCAAGAGGAACGAGATCGGCAGACGCGCCACTTCACTCGGGAGGGGAAGGGCCGCGTACACGTCGCCGGATCTCCAGAGCTCGGGCCGCAGAATATGAAAGTGCAAGAAGATTGCAACCAGACAGGTTGCCAGAGCCATGGCGACGCCGAGCCACGGTCGCTCACCACGCGCTAACCGGTACCGAGTCAGGTGCCACAGTCGAATGAACTCTCGAGCGAGGCCAGATTTCGGCGTGGTGACGCGATCAATCTTGGAATCATTCGCGACCTCGGCGAAGTTCATGTCTAGGACGCTATCAGCACGTCCCTGGTTTTCTATTGGTTAAATAGGGCCCTGATCGATTCGCGAAGCGATCCCATCGTGGCGATGACCGCCGACGGTTCGTAGCCGCAGTGGGCCATGCAGTTGTCGCAGCGTTCGTCGCGACCTCGGCCGTACGCGGACCAATCGGTCGTCTCGACGAGCTCTTTGTAGCTCGTCGCATAACCGTCGGCCATGAGGTAACACGGTCGCTGCCAGCCGAATACCGAGAAGCTCGGGATGCCCCAGGCCGTGCACTGGAAGTCGCGCTTGCCCTCGAGGAAGTCGAGGAAGAGCGGCGAGTGGTTGAGACGCCACTTCTTGCGACGACCGTCGGCGAATGCCTCTCTGAAGAGCTCGCGAGTTTGATCGACGCCGAGGAAATGTTCTTGATCGGGTGCCTTTTCGTAGGCGTAGGCGGGCGAGATCATCATGGCGTCGACCTTGATGTCGTCGTTCAAGAAGTCCAGGACGTCGCGTACGGTCTTTGGCTGATCGGTACTGAAGAAGGTTGAGTTCGTCGTGACGCGAAAGCCCTTGGCCTTGGCCGCCTTGATTGCCGACACGGCCTCGTCGAACACGCCGTAGCGATTGACCGCGAGGTCGTGGCGTTCCTGCAGGCCGTCCATGTGGATGACCCACGAGAAGTAGCGAGACGGTGTGAACTTCTCCAGGCGCCGCTCTAGCAGCACCGCGTTCGTGCACAGGTACACGTAGACCTTGCGCTTGATGAGTTCTTGCACCATCTCTGCGATCTGGGGATGCAAAAGGGGCTCGCCACCGGCGATGGACACCATCGGCGAACCTGTCTCTTCCACGGCCTTCACTACGTCTTCGACCGAGAGACGCTTACGGAGTATCTCGGTGGGGTACTGAATTTTACCGCAACCGGGACACGAGAGATTGCACGCGAACAGCGGCTCGATCTCGATAATGAACGGGTAGTACTTGGTCCGCTTCAATCGGTGCTTCATGAGGTAAGACCCGATACGCAGATTTTGGCGGAGGGGAACGGCCATCACCGCACCCTAGTCGGAAGAGCGAAATGAACCGTCTCTTGCGTGATGATTTCTTCGCTGAGACGCACCGGTCCCAGCGAAGAAATCGCATCGACGACATCTCGGACGAGCTGGTCGGGCACTGAGGCGCCCGCGGTGACGCCGATACTCCTTACGTCGGCCAGCCAACCCAATTCCAATTGCGATTCGTCCTCGATCAACTCCGCTCGACAACCCTCGCGCTGGGCTACTTCGACGAGTCGAGCGGTGTTGGACGAATTGGCCGAACCGACGACGACCATGAGGTCGCATCGGTGAGCGATCGAGCGAACTGCGTCTTGACGATTCTGGGTGGCGTAACAGATGTCGTTTGAGCTGGGAGCGGAGATTTCGGGATACCGGGCACGCAGCGCATTGATGATCTCAGCCGTTTCGTCGACGGCGAGCGTCGTTTGGGTGAGATAGGCGATCGGTTGATCGCTTTCGAAATCGAGACCGGCGACGTCATCGATCGTCGCCACGATGCGAATGCGATCGGGCGCCTCGCCGAACGTGCCTTCGACCTCTTCGTGCTCGGCGTGGCCGATCAACACAAGGTTGTAGTCCCGCGCGGCGTAGCGACGGGCCTCGGTGTGCACCTTGGTGACCAGGGGACAGGTCGCGTCGATCACGTGGAGATCTTCTCGCTCGTTGGCTTGGCGACGAACTTCCGGTGACACGCCGTGGGCGGAAAGAACCACGACGGCGCCGTCGGGGACCTCGTTGATCTCCTCCACGAAGATGGCGCCCTTTCGCTCAAGGCCGCGCACCACGTGCACGTTATGGACGATTTGGCGACGAACGTAGATGGGCGCGCCGAAGCGGTCAATCGCGCGCTCGACCGTCTCGATGGCGCGTTCGACCCCGGCACAGAATGACCGCGGTGAGGCGAGGATGACCTCGTGCTCGCCGCAGGCGCGTGCCCAACGATCGAGGGGTCCGCGAGCCGCCGATAGAGAACCGAGCGCACGCAGGCCTCCGCGCAGAGGTCCACGGGTGGCGGTGTCGGAGATCGAGCGCACCACTGCCAGAGGATTATTCGGTAAGTAGTCCATGACCCAGGAGGACTCCATGTCAACCGCGAGCGCCCCCGAATCCGCGAGGATGCTGCGATGCCCGGCTGTGACGTATTTGGCTGACGTCACGACGGGACCGGTGTGCACCGCCACACGAAATCGCTTGAATTCGGCGCTGAGCAACGCCGCAGCCGGCAAGTTCCGTGACGTGGTCGACTCGGTGCTGCGCAGTTCGCTGGCGATAATCAGGTCTCCCGGGACAAGTTGCGGGTCGAGGGCACCGGCCACGCCGACGAGTGCCACGGCCGTGCGTTCGTCGAGACGAGCGGCCAGTTTCGAGCCTGCTCGCTGAGCTCGGTCTCGACCGGCACCGATGATCGTGTCGGCGCCGCCGTAGGCGAAGGACTCGATGCGCAGCGGCGCCAAGACTTGGAGGTCAGCCATTGGGATCGCCTTGACTGACGTAACGTCCGAGCGCCATGAGGGGGAATACGAGTCGGTAGAGGTGGTAGTTGATGTAGAAGTCACCGGGAAAGCCCGTGCCGGTGAACCACGGCTCATCCCAGGAACCGTCCTCGCCCTGGGTCTCGACGAGATGGGTGATCGCGCGATTCACTGACTCGGAGCGTTCCCCGGCGGCGAGTAGAGCGAGCAGCGCCCAGCCGGTCTGGGATGCGGTTGAATTCCCGTGACCGCGGTACGAAGGTTCGCGGTACGAGCGTAGGTCCTCACCCCAGCCGCCGTCATCGTTCTGGCAGTTCTCCAAGTACGTCACGGCCCGACGTATGGTCGGATGCTGCGTCGGAATACCGGCCGCGACGAGTCCGGGGACCGCGGCACCGGTGCCGTAGATGTAGTTGGCGCCCCAGCGCCCGAACCAGGAACCGTCTTCTTCTTGGTCGCGCAGCAACCACGCGACGCCGCGCTGGACCGAGAGCTTCGCCCGTTCGCGACCGGCGAGCGCCTCCAAGACGTGGGCCGTGACGTCGGCGCTCGGCGGGTCGATCAACTCACCGAAATCGCAAAATGGGAGTTCGCGACAGAGCGTCTGCACGTTGTCGACGTCGAACGCGGCCCACCCGCCGTCACGCGATTGCATGCCTTCGATCCACGCCAGTCCGCGTCGCTCGGCGTCGAGAGACGCCTCGGCCGTTCGGGTGAGGGCTAAGACGACTTCGGCCGCGTCGTCAATATCGGGATAGGTGTCGTTTTCGAACTCAAAGGCCCATCCGCTCGGCTCTAGATTCGGTCGGCGAATCGCCCAGTCACCCTTGACGGTGATTTCCTGGCTCAGTAAATATCGGGACGCCGAGCGCAAGACCGGGTCGTTGGGGGAGAGGCCCGCGTCGGCCAGAGCCGTCACCGCAAGCGCGGTGTCCCAGACCGGTGACTGGCAGGCTTCGAGGCGGCGACCGGTGTCATCTTCGATTGTGAAGCCGTCTAGGCCCGTGATGCCTGCGCGCATGACGGGATGTTCGAGGGTGTAGCCCTGCAATCGAAGCGCGATCAGCGAGTAGACCCACGGCGGTTGAATGCCACCCCACGAGCCGTCCGCCTCTTGCCGCTGCACGATCCAACGCTCGGCTCGGCGAAGTGCCGCCCGGCGCAAGAACTTGATGGGGTGGCGTTCGTACGCGTGCAGCAATACGTCGAGTGCTTGGAATCGACCGGACCACGTACTGAGCGGATCGCGGGGTGACGCCGGGGCGCCGGTCTTGAGTTCGTCGATGGTGAAATTAAGGTCGTGGGTCGGACGATGTGCGCTCACGACGGTGAGTGCCACGACCGTCTGGCGGGCCCAACAAGCAAAGTCGTAGATGTTGAGCGGCAGACGTCGGTTGACGTAGATGATCTCGGGAGGCATGACAGGCAGTTCGGTCCACGGCCACAGGTTGAACGTCGCGAGCCATATTCTGGTGAAGACCCGGCTCTTCTCTACGCCACCCTCGGACACGATGAAGTCCCGCGCGCGCATGAGGTGTTCGTCGTTGGGCGAGTCGCCTGCCAGGCGCAGTACGACGTAGGCCTCGATGGTCGTCGAGAGTTCCCCCGGACCTCCAAAGAAATTCGCCCAGGTACCGTCGTCGCGTTGGCGCGAGCGAATCCATTTCGCGGCCGCGACGGTCTGCTCCTCGGTGCGGATCCCCAAGAACTCGCGTAGGAGTAGATCCTCGGCGTCCATCGTCACGTTGGTTTCGAGTTCGCCTTTCCACCAACCGTCGGGGCTCTGGAGCGCGATGAGCGCGTCCGTCGCGTTCTTGAGGGCGTTCTTGACGTCGCGCTCGAATGACGGCGATTGTGGTCCGGGACCTGTTGGGTCGAGTTCGTCGGAGCCGCTGAAGGGATCGAATTCGTTCACTGATCCCTCTCAACCACGAAGCGAGCAATCACCGTGAGTTCGGCACGCGCGGTCTGTACCATCGTCGCGCCGTCGAGTGCCGCGAGAGCCGCGCGCAGTTCTTCCCCGGCCAACTCCAACGTCTCGTAACGAGCACCGCACTCGTCGAGCAGCACCATTGCCTCGGTGACTTCGGCGTCGGAGAGCTCCTGATCCAAGGCTGACGTGCCTTCGGCGAAAACGTCGAAACCCTTGGCGTTGGCTATCGATATGGGCAGTGTCTTCTTTCGCAGTCGAAGGTCGTTGCCGACGGGTTTGCCGGTGACGCTCGGGTCACCCCACACGCCGAGCATGTCGTCGATCGCTTGAAACGCGACGCCGAGGTGTTCGCCGTACGCCGACAGCGCATCGACGACGGCGTCGTCGGCTCCGGCGAGCACGGCGCCGATCGACGCGGCGCACGCGAGAAGAGCTCCCGTCTTGCCCGCTTCCATGCGCAGGCACTCTTCGACCGATAGCGACGCTTGGTGCTCGGACGCAATGTCTTCGGCCTGTCCGGTGATCATTGCCTGGGTTGCGTCGGCGAGTCGACCAGCGGCCCGCACCCGTTCCGCAGAAGGCTCTTCGAGAAGGAGTTGGAACGCGAGGTTCGAGAGCGCGTCACCCGCGATGAGCGCCGGACCGACGCCGTACTTGGCCCACACCGTCGGTTCGTGACGTCGGTCTTCGTCGCGGTCGATGATGTCGTCGTGGATGAGCGAGAAGTTGTGGGTCAGCTCAATCGCGAGCGCTCCCACCAGCCCCACGTGTTCATCAGCGCCAGCGGCGTTGGCTGAGAGCAAGGCGAGGCCCGCACGCAAGTACTTTCCACCCGCCGAGAGGTGATGGTGCACGAGTGGTTGAATCTCCGGGCTGAGACGTGTTGATGCTTCTTGGAGAGCCGGGACGACCAAAATTTTGGTCCGCGAAAGGATTCCTAGGGCGTTAAGTTCATTCTCTTGCTTGGAGAGTGCATTGGCCAACGTCACGTTCGCACCCTCTCGTGATCGGCGGTGTCAGCGCTTCCGGTGCCCGACACGAAACGAAGGACCTGCGCCGCCGCCTCGTTGCCGCTTCGTATGGCGCCTTCCATGGTCGCCGGCCAACCCGTATTGCACCAAGCGCCCGCGAGAAAGAGACCCGGCCTGGCCGTGGTCGATGACGGCCGCAGTGATTCGATGCCCGGCGTTGCTCGAAAGGTGGCAGCGTGCTCTCGCGTGACGAACGATGAAACGAGTTGAGCGTCGCGCGCTTGTGGGAAGAGTTCGCCAAGGGCGTCAAAGAACAGCGGCACCAGTTCACTCGTACCGATTCCGATGTACTTGTCGGCCGCGGAGAGCGAAATGGCGAGACATTGACCCGTCGTCACACCGCTGGCGTCGGAGCGGTCGAAGAGAAATTCGATTGGTGAATCGAGGCAGGCCGCCATCTTCAAATCAGTAACCTTTCGATCAAGAACGAAGTGAATGTTAACAATGGGCGACGTTCCTAACCGCTCCGCGATATGTGCATCGCTGCCCAACGCTCCCAGCGTCGCGGCCACGTTAGGAGCCGTCGCGACTACCACAACGTCGTATGAAAACTCCTCGCCACCAGTGTGTACCGCGAAACCGCCGTCGTTGCGAGGAGTGATCGCGTGCGCCGACGCATTCAGCAGGACCTTGACGCCGGCTTCCTTGAGAGTTCTCTCAGCATTGCTCCCGTGCAGGGTCGCGAGAGGTACGACGGACCATCCGATATCGGCGCCGTCGGAGCTTTCGAGGAAACCCACCTGAAACACCTGCGCGGCGAGCGCCAGCGTCGACTCGTCGGCCGTGACGTTGATCGTGGGCTGGATTATGAGGTTCCAGAGTCGATCGATCGCGCGTTGGGACTGTCCGTGTCGCCGCAGCCAATCGCCGAACGTGACACTGTCGAGTGAGGGATCTTCCAGGTCCAGACGCCGAAGTGCAAGAAACGCTCGTCCGAGGAGAAGTCGATCCTTGATCGATAGGTGCCGGTAGCGCATAAGCGACGACATGAGATGAAACGGGGCGCGAAGTCGTGAACGGGTGATTGAACTACGGGTCCCGTTGGTCGACAGCACGGGCACGTCGAGACGAGGTTGCAGGTAGACCTGATCGGTCGCGCCGAATCGCTCGATGAGCGCTCGGTAGGCCGTGCAGCATCCGAGAAACACGTGCTGACCGTTATCGAACGAGAGTCCATCTCGCTCGATCGAAGTGGTGAGTCCGCCAAGATGAGGGCGTCGTTCGAGGAGCGAGACCTCGACGCCCTCGTTGGCGTCGACCAGTGCGAGCGCCGCCGCGATCCCGGCGAGGCCACCGCCAATCACGCCGATGCTGGTCGGTTTCATGATCGCGCCGTCACGAGACTGCTGAGTGCGACCGAGACCTTTTCGAGCGCCGGTACCGATACGCGACCTTGTGTCACGGCGAGGGGGTTGCGTTCGATGCGTACGAGCAGTCGTCGGTAGATGCCGGACATCGCCCCAACGCACGCCCGGCTTCTGGAATTCAGCAGGGGCAGTAACTGGAGTCCTTCGGCGAACCATTTCTCAGCCCGTCCGCATTCGTAGGCCACGAGCCGGGCGATCTCGGAGTCGGGGCCCGATAGATCGGGTGCGCAACTGAGACGCAAGGCATCTTGTGTCGGTAGATACACGCGTCCTCGTGAACGATCCTCCACGACGTCGCGCAAGATATTGGTGAGTTGGAGTGCAACCCCGAGAGAGTCGGCGAGTGGTGACGCGATGTGCGGTTGATCAGTGCCGAAGATTGCGAGCGACAGTCGGCCCACCGAGCCCGCGACGTTGCGACAGTACTTGACAAGGTCGTCAATCGTCTCATACGAGGTCCCGATCACGTCCATCATGCAGCCGTCGATGATTTCACCGAAGCACTCCATCGGAAGGTCATAGCGACGCTGCGCGTCGGCGATCGCCGCAAGCACAGGGTCGTTCGTCTTCGGATCTATCGAGTCGATGTCCTTTCGCACCAGCTGCAGCCCCGCGACCTTCTCGCTGGGAGTGTCGGTACCGTCGCCGATATCGTCGATGCGCCTCGCGAGTGCGTAGACCGCCGACATGGCTTGACGCTCAGGTTTGCGAAGAAGGCGGATGCCGTAGGCGAAGTTCTTCGCTTCACGACGTGTGATGCTCTCGCACCAGGCGTAGGCGTCGTCGATATTCACGCTGCGTCCTTATGTAACGTCGCCGAGATGAAAATGCTTGCCATGTGCTCGGCGAACCCCCGCTTGCTCGGCCGACAGCGTACCGACAGGACGTCGTAATGTGCTCGTTCGATGGAATCCACCGCCGCAATACCGCCGGCGACGAAGCCAGCGACCGCGAGGCGCGCGCGAACGGGGAGCGATGAGGCGAGTGGCGGACCGGCCTCTAAGAGATCTCGTGCTCGACACGCTTCTTTCGCGATCAAATCGCGCATCGCGTCACTCGCGGAAGGACGCAGCAAATCCTCTTCGGTGCAGTGGAACTCAGCAAGATCTTCCATTGGCAGATATATGCGTCCACGTTGAGCATCCTCACCGACGTCTTGGAGGTGCTCGACGAGCTGCAGTGCGATGCAGACCTCATCGGACCACGCGATTCGCTCCTTGGAGGAAGCCTTGAATACCGCCAACACCAGGTGACCCACGGGGGCGGCCGAAAGCATGCAGTACCCCACCAAGTCATCGAACGTCGAATAACGCGTGACGAGCTGGTCGACCCGGTTGGCCTCGATAAGGTTCCGAAAAGGCTGAAGATCGAGATTTAAATCCTGAATCACTGGGGTGAGGCGCTGAAAGACCGGGTGTACGGCGCGTCCTTCGCCAGCCAGTGTGAGTTCGTCGTCAAGCCAGTCGAGAAGGGCTCGGCGATCGCCCTCCGACTCATCTCCGATGTCGTCGGTGAAACGGGCGAACGCGTAGATCGCCATGAGCTGAGACCGGATGTCATGGGGCAAAAGTCGCGAGGCCACGGGAAAATTCTCGTGGCCCGCTTTACTGATGATGTCGTCTCGGGCCCCAAACAAACTGTCTATCGTCTGCGTGAATCTGCTGGACACCAACGGTGGCTCCCTTGCGCAAAACTGATGCAGTTAACCTATCAGCCTCATTGATTTCCTGACTTTGACAGCTGTCACCTCCACGGAACGTCGCACGTCAAGAGTCACTCGACGATGAATGCAATTGATACTTTCCACGAAGCCGGGTAGCGGGTCAATGGTCATTCAACGCAGTGAGCGACGGCTAAGGAACGTCACTCATTACTGTGCAGTATCTTTACCGGCTAAATGCTGAGAGCACTTCGGCGGCGGTGAATTCACGATCGGCATCGGTGTGACCATTTACCTTTGCGCTCGAAGGCGTCTGCAGGACGAGATCGACCAATGCGGTGATGGACTTCAGCATTTCGCGCAGTTCCGGTGGCGGGGGAAAGTACTCGTCTTCGACGATGACGGACTTCACCGTGACACCCTCGGCTGGATTCAGAATGGCGAGCACCTCATTAATCAGGCTCTCGGGAGCCGACGCGCCCGCGGTCACGGCGACCGTTCCAAAGAGATCGTCGGGCAGATCGGACACGCCGTTGACACGTATCACCCTGGCACAACCTTGGGCTTCAGCGACCTTGGTGAGTGCCATCGTGTTCGAAGAGTTGGCTGAGCCCACTACGACCACGGCATCTGCACCGACGGCGACCTCCCGCAGCGCTGCCTGACGGTTGGTCGTCGCGAAGCAGAGGTCGCTGCGGTTGGGCATCCATATGTCGGGGAACACCTCTTCGGCGTACTCGCGCAGATCCTGCCACTCATTCATACTGAGCGTCGTCTGGCTGAGAAGTGCCACGGGACCCTCGTTCGACGCGACGGCATCGATGTCTTCGCGGGATTGGATCAGGTGCACTGCTTCGGGAGCGACGGCCATGGTGCCCACTGCTTCTTCGTGGTCTTCGTGACCGACATAGAGGACGGTGTAGCCCTTATTGGCACGAACCTTGAGTTCGTGGTGAACTTTGGTCACCAGCGGACAGACCGCATCAATGACTGTGCGTCCGTTTTGTCGCGCCGCTTCGACCAGCTGAGGAGGCGAGCCGTGTGCGCTCAACATCAAGGGGGCTCCGGGAGGAGCGTCAGTTACGTCGTCAATGAAGATCACACCGACGGATTCGAAGTACTCCACGACGAAGCGATTGTGGACGATCTCGTGATAGCAGTAGACGGGCGGCTCGAAGATTCGCGTCATCCAGTCGAGAGCCTTAATGGCCTTTTCGACGCCCGCGCAAAAGCCCCTCGGGGAGGCCAGCACGACTCTGTCAACGTTCACCTTTCCAGCGTAATGGGACTGGAACATTTCACTCAGAGCGATGTCACAGGTATGGTGAAACATTCAAAGTACTTCTCAGAGGGAAGATTCTCCTTGATTGACCTATGAGTCGATGTCTTGCTCTGCCTGTGTCCGAATGATCGAAGAGAATATGACTGAAAATCTTGACGCGACTTCGCTCAATCACGTGAAGGGGAACGGGGGATCGCATATTGACGCAATCCGAACTGTTGACCTCGTGCGGAACTTTGGCGATGTGCAGGCTGTCAAAGGCGTCAACATCCAAATTCCCAAAGGCGAGATCTACGGATTCCTCGGGCCAAACGGGGCCGGGAAATCAACGATGATCCACATGTTGTGCACGCTCATCGCCCCGACCGGCGGACGAGCGACCGTTGCCGGATTCGACATTCAATCAGATCCCGGAAAGGTTCGACTTCGAATTGGTGTGGCTCTTCAAGAAGCGGCCCTGGACCCCAAACAGACCGGCTTAGAAATCCTGTCGCTGCAGGGTCGTCTTTACGGACTCCGACGCCGTGAGATTCAACGACGCGTGAGTGATCTCGCCGAGTTGATCGATCTCGGTGATTTCCTCGGTCGAATGGTCGGCACATATTCAGGAGGCATGAAACGCCGCCTCGATCTGGCAGCGTCGCTAATTCACAATCCCGAGATCGTCTTCCTCGACGAGCCCACCACGGGACTCGATCCGGTGAGTCGCTTGCAAGTGTGGTCAGAGGTTCGCCGTATCAACAAGGAGTTGGGCATCACGATCTTTCTGACGACGCAGTACCTGGAAGAAGCCGACGAATTGGCCCATCGGGTCGGCATCATCGATCACGGCCGGATAGTTGCTGAAGGGACTCCCAGCGACCTCAAAAAAGCGGTGGGCTCTGACCTGATTCTCGTACGCGTGGAAGGCGACACCTTGGAGGCGATGTCCGTAGTGGAGAACGTGCCGGGCGTGCAGAAGGTCGAAGTACATGTCAACGAGTTGGTCATCACGACGAGTACCGGTTCTGCGACCATCAGTCCCGTGGCGGTGGCGTTGGCCGGGACCAGCGTCGTCGTGCGCGATCTCACCCTGCGCACGCCGACCTTGGATGATGTGTTTCTCGAACTCACCGGTAGCCACATCGAACACACGGAAACCCAGGAGGATACTTCATGAACACCGCCGTCGACTCAATCGAATTTAATGGATCGGACGACGCTATCGGTGCTCGACCGGCCGGCATCCTCCGCGACCTGTCGTCGATCGCTGGTCGCGCACTGCGGGCGGTACCCCGAGACCTCACGTCCGTAGTTCCGCCGGTGTTCATCGCACTGTTCTTCTTCATCGTCAACATCGCGACGTTGAAGAAAGTAACGTCGGCGATTCCGCACTTTAATTACACGTCATTCGAAATCGCAACGGCAGTATTGCTGGGAGTGACGGGCGTTTCACGGGCACCGGCGTTGGTCCTCGATATTCAGAGCAAGTACTTTGACCGACTGCTCCTGACGCCCGTCAGGCGAACGGCAATCCTGGTGGGGCACATGCTGGCCGACGTCACCGTGGCCGCTGTTTTGACGATTCCGCTTTTGGTCTTGGGATTCATCTTGGGCGTCCGGTTTCACGGCGGACCGCTGGGCGTCGTGGGATTCATCGTGCTGTCCGCCCTGTGGAGTCTGTCCTTCGCCGGCTTCGGCTACGCCATTGCCCTTAAAACAGGTAATCCGGCAGCGGTGAACTCGGTGTTTCTACTCTTCTTTCCGTTCTTGTTCTTGACTTCTTCGTACGTGCCGCGAAGCCAACTATCCGGTTGGCTCAGTACGGTGGCCAGGTTCAATCCGGTGACGTACCTTTTGGGTGGATTGCGCTCGCTTGAATTGGGCGGCGGCGCTCAGTGGGGTCCGCTCGGCCAAGCCCTGTTAGCGGTTGGAATCGTCGCCTTGATCAGTATGACCCTCTGTTTTGCTGCACTCCGCGGGAGGGTTAAGCGTTCGTGATCGTCGGATGCCCAGTTAGCGTTTGAGCGCCCGCTCCAATTGCACCTTCGTCATCTTGGATCGACCTCTGATATTTCGGCGTCGTGCTTCTTCGTAGAGTTGCTCGCGAGTGCGCCCGCCGGCGCCCCGATGCGATCGCAGTCCGCCTCGCCGAGACGACGAGATGTCCTTGACCGAGGTGCGACTGGCAGTCTTCGCCTCTCCAGCTTGGGCCCGAACCTTGTTAACGGTGCGCGCGGCGATCTCCTCGGCGACTCGCTCGGGCTCACCCCGCTTCTTCAAGCTCTTCTTTATGTCCTTGTATTGGCGCTCGCGCTTTGCGCTCCAGGAATCCTGTGGCATTGCTCACCTCCAGTTCACTTCGTATGTTGCGGAGATAACCAGCCGTTTCAGCGACGCCAGCCACGAGAACCGGCCCGCGCACCTCGACTGAGACCGAAACCAATCAGCCAGAAGATGAAAAGTACCACGGCCACGAACCACAGCACATGGGCGGCGAATCCGAGCCCACCGAACAGCAGGGCTAGCAGCAATACAAAAAAGATCAATCCCATGAGGTCACCTCCCCTTGTCCTGCTTTTTCATTTTACCAACCGGGTCGAGGGATGCGACGCGAAGTCATCGCAATCGTCGGGGTAACGATCGATAGACACGAACCGAGCCAACTAGTCCTGAGAGGAAGAGGCGTAACCGTCGAGGAATGGCAGCGGCGTCGCCATTTGTGTGTTCGAGTAAGTCGCAATGATTCCAAATCCCCAACGTCGGGTTCGGAAACTATGTTGGATTCGTCGCGTCAACATACGTGGGGAGCAACTCGTGACAACCATGACGTCCTGGGAAATTTTCCACTGCTATGTCGGTCTACCCGCGGGTCATCAATCGTGACGTCCGCACCGGGTACGGTGACGGCTCTCGCTGCGGCGATTCGGGCACGTCGGATTAGTGCCACCGCCGTCGTCACCGCATCGATTCAACGACTAGAGAACGCTGCGGATGTCAACGTGTTGGCAGAAGAGACCTTCGATGAGGCGCTCCAACGAGCCCACCTCATCGACAACGACGGGTCACTGCAAGGTGTGCTGCTGGGAGTACCCACGCTGATCAAGGATCTAGAAGACCTCGCCGGTCACCCCACGAGGAAAGGTTCACTTGCCTTGCGCGACGTCGGGCCCGCCATGTCAAACGGCGTTGTGTCGAGTCGACTCCTTCAGGCGGGTGCCGTGGTGATTGGGAAGTCGACCCTGCCAGAGTTCGCGATTGAGGGATACACCGCGAATCTCTTGACCGGGATTACGCGCAATCCCTGGAACCTCGACTACTCACCCGGCGGCTCAAGTGGTGGATCTGGCGCCGGGCTCGCGGCAGGTTTAGTGGGTGTCGCCACGGGAACGGACGGCGGCGGCTCCGTTCGTATTCCTAGCTCTCTCTGTGGACTCGTCGGTCTCAAGCCCACAAACGGCGCAGTGGGTCGGTGGCCGGCTCCCGATTGGATGGACTATTCAACCGATGGACCGATGGCGACGTCGTGCGACGATCTTCGTCTCATCTTTGACGTGATGCGAGGTCCCGTGGGGGGCGATCCGACGTCACCACCTGTGGTGCTCGAAAGTCAGTTGGCCAGTCACCAAGATCGACCGATCCGAATTTTCGCGGCCGAAAGAACCTCTCCTTTTGGGCCGCTCAGTCGGGGGGTCGAAGGTCTCTTTCATGAGGCCGTTGACGCGTTCGCGGATCTTTTCAACGCACCAGTAACGTGGCTCGAAGCGGAGGGTTTCTTTGTCGCAGGTGACCCCGACCTTGACTGGTATCTCGTTACGAGCGCAGAGCACGTGGCCTCACTGGGTCGGCAGTGGGTGATCGAACATATGGACGAGTTCCACGTCGCCACCCAGGAGTACTTCGCGAAGGGATTGAACGTTTCGATTGATGAGTATCTCGCCGCTCGGCGACGACGATACCTCTACGTTCGACGAATGGATGAACTCCTGATCCCGAATGGAGTGCTGCTCACTCCCAGCGTGACCGTCGATGGTTGGCTGGCCGATGGGCGAACGCATGCGGACGGCGAAGTTCACGGACTCGCACCCGAGATATTCGCCACCGTCCTGCAGAACACGACGGGCAATCCCGCCGTGAGCATTCCTTTTGGCCTTCTTCCGTCGGGTTTACCGTTTGGACTGCAGGTCACTGCCGAGCACTACCACGACGATCGCTTGCTCGACATCGCAACGCTGATGGAAGCGGCATATCCTTGGGTCCGCACTGCGCCAGGTTATGAGGGTCTCGAAACGGTGTTGGACTTGGTGTAGGTCGTTGCGAGTATCTCTTTCCTCGCTCGCTACCCACTTCACGAGTCTCGCTTGACGCTCCTAGTTCCATTCATACTTCAACGAAGGAACTCCGCTACCTTTAACCCAGGGGTTGGAAAAGCGGCGACGGCAGCACGAAGCAGTGCGATTGCGTCGTATTTCAAAGGGGAGCTATGAGCGAAGGTTTTACGTCAGAGACACTCGGCGCGAAAGTGCCAGTGCTGCCGGGTGAGCACGAACGATTGCGTCAAGGTGTCCTCGGCCTAATTGATATTGCGGCCGCAACGATGGCCAACATCGGGCCGGCGATGAGCTTCTATTTCGGTTTCGGTTTCCTGGCCTTTACCGCGGGCCTCGCCTCGCCGTTGACCATCATCGCTGCCGGTGTCGCCATCTTGTTCCTCGGCAATACGCTGTCCGAGTTCACGAAGGTCATGCCGTCGACGGGTGGCTTCATCTCCTTCATCGGTAAGACCTTTGGCGCACGTGCTGGGGTTACGACCGCAATCCTGACGGGCGCCGGCTACATCGCGGCCATGGCGTCGGTGATTGCTATCGTCGGTGGTTTCTTCCAGATGATCTTGCAGAATTATCACGTCGCCGGTCTCCAGAGTGTGCCGTGGATCGTCTGGGTGCTGATTTTCCTGGCCTTTGCGTCCTTCATGATGGTGCGCGGAATCTCTATTTCGACGAAGTTGGCCGGGTTTTTCTTCGCCTTCGAGATGGTGATCATGATCGTGATCAGCATCATCACGTTGGTGAAGTTTCATTCTCACATCAACATCCAACCCTTTGAACCCAAGAACATCACGGGAGGATTCAAGGGACTCGCCGAAGGCTTCCCGCTCGCGATCTACCTCTTCATCGGGTGGGAGAACTCGGCAGCACTCGCCGAAGAGACCAATAGTCCACGAAAGAACGTGCCGAGAGCTGTGTTCACCTCGATCTGCATCATGTTGGTCGCCTACACGTTCTTCGCGTTCTCTACGGTGGTTGGTTTCAAGGACAACGTTGGCACGTTGAGCTCGGCGGCCGTACCGTTCTTGTCAATCGCCAAAGAAGTATTCGCCGTCGCGTTGTTCTTCGCGTTCCTCGCGGGAATGACTTCAACGCTCGGCGCACTCATCGCCGGCACGAACTCGCAAGCGCGCCTTATATTCAACGCCGGACGCGAAGGATTACTGCCTTCATTCATCGGCAAGGTTCATTCGACCCGTCGCACTCCGATGAACGCACTCCTCGTCTTCCTTGGACTGGGACTTGCGATCATTGGTATTTGGGGACTCGGCCACATCCTTGGCGGTCACGCGCAGTCGGGCCACATGAGTGCACTCACCATGTTCGTCGAGTCGTCGACGTTTGGCACCATTCTCTTGCTCATCGTCTACGGACTCAGCAATTTGGCGCTGCCGTTCTACTACAAGAAGCATCACCCCAATCTCTACAATCCCTTCCGTCACGTGGTACTGCCGGTCCTTGGTGTGCTGTGGATATTGGTGCCGCTCTACTACCTTGCGAAGCCCGGTCAACCGACGCCATTCAATTGGTACCCGTACATGGCGCTCGGTGTACTGGTGCTTGCCTTCATCTACTCAGTCGTTCTCGTGAAGCGCGATCCCGGCATCGGCGATCGGGTGGGCTCAACCGTCGCCGACGAGTAAATCGTCAGTCATCGCAGTCCGGAGTTGGATTTCTTGGAGCCCGAACCGGACTGCGATGACGAGAACCACGCTGCTAGTGCAGAGTTCGCCGTTTGGCGACGGTTGTTTAATCACTTGTAGCGTCGTTCGTTATGACACGACGTTGGATATTTATTGATTTTCTCGTCGTCTTGCTCTTCGTTGTCATCGGTCGTTCCAACCACCATCACGGGGACAGCCTTTCCGGTTTGGCTTCAACGACGTGGCCATTTGTAGTCGGACTCGTAATTGGCTGGATTACCGTCATCGTTCGTCGCCAAAAAGGCGTCTCACTTGTTGCAGGCGTGGAGGTATGGCTGGCGACGGTTGCGTTTGGGATGATTCTGCGAGTAATTGCGGGTCAAGGCACCGCGTTCGATTTCATCGTCGTCGCTCTGACTTTCTTGGGCGCACTGATGCTGGGGCTGCGAATCGCGCGTTCGAGACTCGTTGGTCGTTCCAAATAACTTTCGTACGTTGAAGGAGTTCGTCGCTTTGGTTCACAGCAACGTCCATCGGCGACCACTCTTCTTGTACGTCATGGTTGAATGGTGGAGTGGAGTAAGTAATAGTTGTGCGGCTTTCCGTTGATGCTGTGCTGAGGTGGTGCTGGAACGAGCACTACCCTGGCAAGCGTCACGAAAAGCCGGTAATGCTCCCGTAGCTCAGGGGATAGAGCATCGGTTTCCTAAACCGTGAGCGCAGGTTCGAATCCTGCCGGGGGCACTACTGCCGGGGGCACTAGATCTGGGATCGGTGATAGGGCCCGTCAAAACGATCGATACTCAACGCCCCGTTCGCAGACTCTGATATGGGGGATCATCTTTTCGACTTTTACTTGACTGACTCAGTCATTTAATATAGCGATCTCTTTGGCGCTCGAAAAGGCCCTTGTGGCGATCTCTGGTCGTGGCGTACGCCATCCTCTTCATCTTCTTCGCTTTTTCAACCGGCGCGAAGATTTACTACCTCGGCGGAGCGTACGTCTACCTACTTGCGGCCGGCTCAGTGGTTGTTGAACGACACTGGGACGACGACGTGCGCCGGTGGCGGCGCCCGTTTTCGTGGACGGCACTCTCCACGTTCGTCGCACTTCCCATGGTGCTGCCGGTCTCAACGGTCGTCGCCGTGGCGCCCGGCCCCATCGACGTGACGAACTACGCGTCATATCTCCATCGATTCTTTCGACGGGTCCGGGTTGTCACAACGCTCACTAATACGGCAGGTCTGCACAACCAGGAGTGGCACGGACACATTTACATTTGCACCGGGCTCAAGAGATCCTGGGTTCACACTTGGCCAGAGCTTCGTCATTATGACTGATCGCTTCCGCCCATAACCTTCATGGCCAACCGAGCAGACTCTCACCGTTCGTTGACTTCAAGCGAAGCCCGTTCTCTCCGAGATTTGCACTCTCTCTTTGAGTACGTCGTGTGCAGCGATACACCCGTAACGAGCAACCGTTGAGCAAATTAACTGCCGCGTGAGGTACCAGTTTCCGATGATTGCCCCACGACCACGCCGGCGATTGTGGGGCCGTTGTGTCTTGCTCGTCTAGCACGGGGTTACGTCTTTCGAGTCCCGTCCCGTCGTCGATACCGCCGGTACTATTGGCCCACATGGACTCCTTCATAGGTAGTCGTCGCAGAGTTAAAGGTTCGTATTGCGAGCGGGGGATTTCGTTGCTCGGAACGCTGTTGACCCTCATCATCTTGGGAGTGATGGCCGTGATCATGTTCAACACCCTGGGCGGCTCGCCAACGAATCCGGGCACCACGATTCCCGGCGCGACCGTGACGACGGCGCCCGCGACGCCCGCGAACGGCGCGCAGGAGTCGGCCGTCTCGGCGTGCCAGGCGAACTACCAAGCCATTGAGACGGCACTCGCCGACTACCGCACGCTCAATGGGTCGTTTCCCGCAGCCGGAACCGCATGGGCGACGACGACGGCCAACGGCGGGCCCCTCCTGCAGGTCTGGCCCGAGAGTGCGCTCTACTACTCGATCACCTGGAACGGAGCGCAGTTGAGCGTCATCCCCGTGAGGGGTGCGGCCTCGCACGGATCGGAGGGAACCAGTTCTCCGAAGTCTGGCTGCTTCGCGGCTTGATACTCACCGCCGTGGGGGATGAGAGTCCTCCCCGCGATAGAACCCGACTCGCCCTCGTGGCAACGTCAACCAATTCTTGAGCTTTCGATCTGATCACTCCAGGTAGTTAGCCGAAGGCACTGAGGTGGCTACACCACCACCAGTTGCAACGGCAGTGCCGATTTGACGATCCTTAGGTCAGAGTCATGACTTGTGAAGCCGGTGATTCCGTCAAGGCGTTGGTCACCGACGGGCTTGGAGTGCAACGAAGGATGTGTGGCGCTCAAAACGTGATCGCACCGTTCTATAGGGTTCAATGTCGAGCGTTAGGGTCGTTGAGTGATTGCGACTTCTAACGGCGGCGGCGGAGCATTCTTCTCTTTCGCGGTGCTCGTGGTGATCATGGTGCTCGTTCGTCGTGGTCGAATGAATACCGCCAATGTTCCTCTCGCCAAGGGAGAACGAATTCGTCCCCTCCTCATAACGCTGCTCGATCCCGTTGTGAGCTTGGTCATCATCGGACCAATTTTCTGGTATCTGGCGACGACCAATGTTGAACACGCCACGATGGCCGCGATCGGCGGGGTCGCGGGCGTCGGAATCGCGTGGGCTCGTGCGAAAGTCATGTTCGTGCGCGCGGTGCAAGAGGTGAAGAGCGTAATTCTGCGTCGGAGCGGAGCGGAATACGCACTGTTGGGACTACTTATCGTGTTGCGGTTGATCGAAGACTCGGTCAAGAACAATCGAGTAGGAGTTGAGTCGCTCTTTCTGACGGCCCTGATATCCCTGGCCGTCTTTGAACCAATCGCACGCTCCGCGTTCATTGTTTTGAAGTATCAGCGGAACGAGCATGCGCGGCCTTTATCAATTCCTGAGGGTTAGCGTCCGAAGTCGCCGGCTTCTAAACGGACGACTTTGATCCAAAATTCGGTTGACGCTTCTCGATGAACGCGGCAATGGATTCTTGAGCGTCGGGAAGAAGACTCGCCCTGGCCATTACGTCAGTGGCGTAGATGTAGGCATCGGGTTGGCTCATCTCGATCTGCTCGTAGAAGGCGCGCTTGCCGATGCCTTTTGAAGTGGCGCTACCACGCGTCGCTCGACGCAGGAGTCGTGTTATCGCGTCGTCGAGTTCGCTCATCGGCACGACGAGGTTGACCAGTCCCCACGCTTCCGCGGTTCGTGCATCGATCGCGTCGCCCGTCATGGCCATCTCGAGCGCTCGTTTTCGACCGATCGAGCGACCCACGGCGACCATGGGCGTGGTGCAAAAGAGGCCGCCCTTACCACCCGGAGTGCAGAACGTCGCCTCTTCGGCGGCCACCGCGAGGTCAGCGGTCGCCACCAACTGACAGCCGCCGCCGGTTGCCAGTGCGTGAACTCGCGCCACGACCGGTTGGGGAATCGATTGAATCGTCTGCATCATCGTTGTGCACACTGCGAAGAGGTGTTGAACGGTGTCGAGATCCTGATTCGCCATCTCCGCGAAGTCATGACCCGCGCTGAAGAGTCTTCCCTTGGCGGCGAGGATGATGCCTGTCGCGTCACTTTCTCCGGCGTCGATGAACGCGTGAGTCAGTTCTTCCATCAGCGCCAGCGTGAGGACGTTGAGTCGATCAGGATTGTTCAACCAAATCGTTGTGGTGTCGCGTTGGCGCTCACGGAGGATGAATTGGAATGTCTCTGGCACGGTGTATCCCTTCACGCCATGGACTCAGAGCCTAATTGCGTCCTCTACGTATTCTCGGCGGCTGACTCCTCGGACGAGTCATCCTCGTTCAGATAGTTGTCGATGAGTCCGAGCAGGAGTTTCAGGTCCAGTGGTTTGGTGAGGTATTCGTTCGCCCCGGCGTCACAGAACTTTCGAACTTGACCGGGCGTCGCGTCAGCGGAAAGGACGACGATCGGGATGGTGGCAGTTCCTCGGTCGGCGCGCAGCCGCTGGAGAACGTCGAAGCCGTTGATATCAGGTAGGTGGACGTCGAGCAGGATGAGATCCGGATGACGGAGCTGGGCGATATCGACCCCGGGGCTTCCCTGGACCGAAGTGAGCAACTGGATGTCGGGTCGTTGCAGCAATAGTCGTTCGACCAACTGCACGTTGTAGAGATTGTCTTCGATGTAGAGGATCGTTGCCATAGTGAATCGCTCGCCCCGTCTCAGTCTTCAAGTGTCATCCTAGTGATGCCTCAATTGGTGTTTTTGATAGTGGCAACTCGAACCAGAACGTCGAGCCTTCATCGACAGCGGTTTCGAAGTCCAGCGTGCCTCCCATCGCCTCGATGAGCGTTTTGGATAACGTCAGACCGAGTCCGGTGCCATCGATCCCGCGCGTCTCGGCATCGAGCCGGTCGAACGCGGTGAATAGTCGCTCGCGCAATTCGGGTGCGATCCCGAAACCGGTATCCGAGACCGAGAAGCGCACATAGTTGGATTTCGCCTCGCAACTAAGCGACACCTTGCCGTGGGGACGATTGAATTTGATCGCGTTTGAGAGCAGGTTCAGGATCACTTGTTTTAGACGCAGTTGGTCCGCCACCACCGAGTAATCATATGAATCGGTGCTGCTGATACGGACGTCTCGTTCCTTGGCTTGTGGGTCAATGATGTCCAGACACTCATCGACCAGTTCCCGGAGTTGAACGCTCTGCGGGGCCAGCCCGATGTTGCCTGATTCGACGCGCGAGATGTCGAGCACTTCGTTGATCAACGTCAGAAGGTGCTGACCGGATTTATACACGTGGTCGACAAGTTCGAGATCTTCTTTGGACTCGAGTTCCATCTGGAGAATCTGCGCGAAGCCGAGTACCGAGTTGAGTGGCGTGCGAAGTTCATGGCTCATGCGCGACATGAACTCACTCTTGGCGGCGTTGGCCCTCTCGGCCTCCTCCTTTGCCACCGCGAGCGCCTCTTGGAAGGCGACAGTTTCGGACACGTCGCGTGACACCAGCACGGCGCGAAGTGGCTGGCCCTCTTCATCGTCGAGCAGTCGGCCTCGCGTCTCGATGATCATCCAGTGCCCGTCGGCGTGACGAGCCCGAAATCGGTAACTCATCAATTCATCACTCTCGTTGGCGAACATGCGCTCGAGATGGTCCCTGACGGCGGGCGCGTCTCCGGGGTGCACGATGGACATCGCACTGCGGCCCTTCCGTTCGCTCTCGGGAAGGCCGTAAATTCGTTCAGTCCCCGGACTCGCTTCGACGACCATGAGGTCGCGGTCAATCACGAGAATCGAGTCCGGCGCCGCATCCAAGATCGCCTTTGTCTTGGCGAAGCTTCCGGCGAGAGCAATCTCCGAGGCCGCACTGTCCGTTATGTCGCGAGAAATGAAGACCAATCGAGTTGGCGGTCGATCGGAGTCGCGAAGAGTCCGGCCCCGTACATCGACGGCGACGAGATGGCCGTCGACGTGTTTCATTTGGGTGCGAAAGCTCACCGCCCCATCGGCTTCGAACGCAGTGGTGAACGCGTCGCGGACCATCTCGCGGTCTTCGGCAACCACCATCTCGTAGACCAATCGTCCGACGCGATCTTCGGGGGCCACGCCATGGATGCTCAGCGTCCCGGGGCTTGCTTCCAAGATCGAAAGGTTCCGATCAATGACGACGATCGAATCAATGGCGGCGTCGAGAATGGCGCGCGTCGTCTCTCTGATCTCAGCCAACTCCGCTTCGGCCGCAAGGCTCTCGGTGAGGTCGCGCACGATGAAGACCGCCTGAGTCGCGGGCCCGTCAGCGACGCTCAGCACGTGACCACGTGACTCGACGACCATCCAATGTCCGTCGGAGTGCTGGGCCCGACATCGGAGGCTGACGATCTCGTCGGAGTTCTCCTCGAACATTCGCGTCAAAATGCGTTCGATCTCGGGCCGATCATCGGGATGCATCAGTTGGAAGACGCTGGCCCCCATCGCGTCGACGTCGTCGATACCGAAGAAATTCTGTCCCTTCGGGCTGTTGTGCGAAACCACGAGGTTGCGGTCAACGATGACTATGAGGTCGGCTGCCGCGGCAAAGATGGCATTGGTCATTTCGACGTATGCCGCCAACTCGGCCAAATTGGCGTTGCGCGCTGTTACGTCTCGTCCGGTCGAGTAAATCAAGTCACCACGACGCTGCGACGACCATTCAATCCAGCGGTGCGAACCGTCGCGACAACGAAGTCGATTCTCGAATTCTGCCCGAACCGGGCGCGAAATGTCCCACTGCTCAACGCTCTCGGCGAGAGTGCGCTCCACGTCCTCGGGGTGAACGAATTCCACGAACGCCCTTCCCGCGAGGTCCTCCGGAGTCCAACCGAGTATTCGCTGCCACGCTGGGTTGGTGAGTCCAAAGTTCCCACCGGCTTTGAACACCGACAGCAGATCGAGCGAGTTCCAGAAATATTCGCTCAGGTCGGGGTTAGGCAACGATTCAGAGGACATTGGACGTCAGTCCGCTGCAATTGTTCGATTCTTCATGGGCGCCGCGACAGGCGCGTGTCAACCTAACTGCCCAGTATCCAGTCATCTTGGGCCACAACACACAACCTATCGGGTCGGGCTTTGAAAGCGAATGGCGGGCTCAATGCGTCGTGAACCAATCTGATCAGGCACTTTCAATTCCGGTGCGAACGGCGTCCGGGCACTTCGCTGCAGGGCACTTTCGACGTTGATGCAAGGAATTTCACGGCGGACAGGTTTCTTGCACTGGATCAAATCCGCGCAACTGAACGTCACGTGAGGTGCTGGACCATTCGTGCGACGTGACTACAGTCAAAGGTCATTGGTCAATTCGACGAGGAGGAACTGATGACTGATGTAGACCGACCACCACTCACGTTTGCATTTTTTCCTGACGTCGCAAAATTCGATGTGGCGAGTGACGACGTCGCCGATGGCGAAATGTTGGGCGCCGCACAAGTAGCGAACTTCATGGGTTACAGCGGCCAAAACCTCTCGCCCCAACTTTCGTGGACGGGCTTTCCCGCGGAGACGAAAAGCTTCGCCGTAACGGTGCACGACCCCGACGCTCCCACCGGGAGCGGGTTCTGGCACTGGCTCGTGGTGAACATCCCGGCCAGTGTCAACGAACTTGCTACCGGCGCCGGATCGGAAGGCTCGGACGAACTGCCTGAGGGTGCCCTGCAGTTACGCAATGACGCCGGAACTCGGGGTTACGCAGGAGCTGCTCCTCCGACCGGCGACCGTGCTCATCGATACGTTCATACGGTGCACGCGCTCGACGTTGAACGTCTGGATGTTGAAGCCGACTCATCGGCGGCGATCGCGGGTTTCAATCTTCGATTTCACGCCATCGCGCGAGCGCAGATCGTGCCGATCTTCGGCTCGTGATCCGCTGACGCCGAAGGTACGTTCGACGTTCTCGACTTCGGACCGTGTCGCCACGGATGCGCGGTGCGCATTGATCCCGCGATTATTGTGAAACGAATCAATCCTTGGACCATCGGTCTGACATTGAGAAGTCAGCGAGTCGAAGTAGTGGGGAAGCCATGAGCGAAAATCAGGGTCCGGGCCCGTTGGCCCTGGTTGGTTCGGGTGAGTACCTACCCCAGATGGCCGAGATCGAAGGCGCTCTCATCAGTGGTCGGCCCCCGCGCTACGTGCAACTCGCGACCGCCGCGGTACCCGACGGACCGCCGGTCGTTGAACGGTGGCACAACCTGGGTCGCGCCCAAGCCGAGCGGCTTGGCGTGGAGGCAGTGATCCTCGACGTGAACGATCGCAAAGACGCCAACGACTCCTCGATCGCCGCCCTCGTCGATGGAGCCGGTTTGGTCTATCTCTCGGGTGGCCACCCAGCGTTTCTGGCCGAGACATTACGGGGCACGCTGGTGTGGGATTCGATCGTGAAGGCCTGGCACGCCGGATCGGCCTTGGCCGGTTGCAGTGCCGGCGCGATGGCGCTCTCGTCGTGGGTGCCGTCGCTTCGCCACCCGCGCGAAGGCGGCACCGAAGGACTCGGATTGCTGCCGCACGTGCGGGTCATCCCGCACTTCGACGCGTTCGCCGCACGAATCCCCGACATAGTCACACGATTCCTCCTCCCAAAGGACCCCTCGGTCGCCGTGTTAGGCATCGACGAAGAGACGGCCATCGTCGGTGGTCCGAGTAACTGGGTCGTCAAAGGTCGTTCGTCGGTCTGGCGAATCAGTGAAGAAGGCCGCGAACAGTACGCCAGCGGCACGAGTGTGACCACCGCAGTCACCTGAACGATTGTCGTTTACAACGGCCAGAGGTCTTCAAGCTCCCGGTCCTTGGTTTCCGGGAGTGTCCAGAACAGAGCGGCGACGAGCATGGCCGGCAAGAAGGTAAAGTCCGCGGCCAACGCGAAGTGGTTACCAACGTCGGCTATAGCCCCGAACGTGACGAGCCCAGCGACCGCGCCAAGGACGCTAGCGGCGAGAAACCATCCGGACGCCGAGGCGCGGATCGAAGTGGGGAAGAGTTCGTTGATCAGCGCCCCGCCTGCCGGAGCGAAGATCGAACCGAACATGACACCCATGACGTAGCCCACGATGAGATCAGTATGGGGTCCGCTGTAGGAGAGCACGCCGAAGAGGGCGAGGCCGACCATTCCGAGAGCACCGGTGATACGACGACCGATTCGATCGGCCATCCATCTTCCGATTAACAGTCCGGCGAGTCCGGTTACTCCGGCGCCGACGACCATGAGTGCGGTCGTCACCCCCGAAAGATGATCGATGTTCTGTGCGAAGAGAAATATGAAACTGTTCGCCGGACCGGTGATGAACGAGAGTGCGAAGGCCAGCATCGAGAGCAGGATCAAACGTCGACGAAACGCGGGGCCCACGGCACCGAGCACCGGCACCACGTGCTGCCCTCTCGCCTCGGCGATGGCGAATCGATCGGGTTCGGTCGCCCAACGATTGATGAGCGGCAACAGTGCCAACGGGATGACGGCCAACAAGAAAAGTCCGCGAAACCCGAGTGACTTCGAAGCCAGGCTGTGGATGATGGCGGTACAGCCAGCACCGATCCCATAACCGGCGGCGACAAAGGCGAGGGCTTTGGCCCGGCTCTGCGTGTCGGTCTGTTCGGCGGCGATGACTTCGGACAGCGCGTTGGTGGCACTCAGGAGCGGACGCCCGCAGGCGAAGATCACCACGAACCACCAATAACCGGGACTCGCAGCCGCGAGTACCGTCGCACACAGTCCGAGACCGACCGTCGTCACCAACATCCGGTGGCGGCCGAAGCGGTCGGCCAGTGACGTAAGTGGCAACCCACCGAGTGACGCCAGTCGGATGATCGCCAATCCGACGCCGAGTTTCGTACCGGAGAGCCCAGCCTGGTCAGCCAAAGTCGCTCCATGGACAAGGTGTCCGAAGGTTTTCGCCACGTTGCCCAAGGCGGTGACGACGCCGAACTGACCGAATCCTGAGGCGAAGGACGCGATGACGGCGCCCAGGACTACGCGGTCATTCCATTTATGCAGTCGAGGAGTCCGTAACGAGGTTGGATCGGGGGAACCGCTCATCAGCGAGATCGCAAGGACGCGCTGATGGGACGGACGCTCGACGCATCACGACGACCTTCGAGCCAGAAAGGACTGTAGAGGACGGAGAACAAAATGGGAACTATGACGACCCCGGTCACCAGGTACCACGGATAGGGACCCATCAGTCGAAGCAGCGTCCATTGGTGCGGCGCGCCACGAAGGAACATGTAATTCGCGCCTATCAGTGCGTCAACCAGTCCCACGAGTGCGACATATGTGTAGGTGATGATCGAGGCGCGCGCCACCGAACCCTTTCTCGGATGGATTCGTAGGCCCACGACGAGGAAGAGGGCCGCCACGATGATGAGCGTATGCCCAATTACGTACTCAAAGAACTCGATATGAGGGAAGGGCACGTTGAGATCAGGAGTGATCAGACCTTGCAACGTACCGGCGAGGGCCCAGTAATAGGTCAGTTCGACCAGGAGTCGTATCCTCCACCAACACGCTGCCGCGGCGACGATGAGGGCGAAGTTGCACAGGGCCAAGGGGAGCGACGTACGTTCGTGCCACGTGCCGTCCACGAGTTGACGCACAGTATCGACGACGCAGTCCGACAACAACACCAGGCCAATCACTTTCGCCGTGCGCGCGCTCCATCGTCCCGGGCGGAGTCGGGCCCAGGTGCAAAGGACCGCACAGCCAACCGCCAAGGCGGAGACGCTCAACCAGTACGGCTCAGCGGAGATTGTGCCGTTGAACTCTCCCATTGCAGTTCGGTCTAGCAGGATTGTTTACGAGAGCGGGGTGTTCACCAGGTTGATTTCGACGTCTAACGTGAATTTGACGTGCCGCTCGAAACTATCGGCGACGAAGAAGCGACCTTGGTGAGCGCACGTCGGAGAGGGTCACGATGGCTCCACGGCAGATCAACAATGGAATCAAGTCTCCGAGATGGTGTCGACGATCGCCGCGTCCAAGCGGGTCGTCGTCATGACTGATGATTCGGACACGCTGAATGACGAGCGGCTCGTGCTGCGCGACATCCGTGCTTTGCTCGATCAACTGCAATTGGACCGTGACGGCTCGCTCACCATGCAGAGCAAACTCACCGATGAACTGGGCGTCGACAGTTTGGCGCTAGTGGAGCTGTGCGATCAGTTGGAGCGAACCTTTGACGTGTCGCTCCCGGACGAAGTCTTTCTAACCGCGACGACGCCCCAACACTGGCTGGATGCGGTCAACGTTGCGCGCGGTGTCGAGTCGTCGAAGAGCGACGATGCCAACTCTCCCGAAGCGCCAGGGCATGTTGATCAAACTTTGAACGATCGAACGATCGCGGTAGCAAAACGGCTCGTCGCGGTTGTGCGTGATCGCCGCAACGCTCACGGTGGAGCGACGTCGACGAAATCGTGGCCCAGCGTAGGTTCGATGGGCTACACGCTCTATGCGTGGGTGCTACTCATCCCGTTCGCCGTGACTATCTGGGCGCTCGCCGTTCTACCCATCACGTTGGCCCAACGTCGAAGCATTGGTCGCGCGGTCGCTCGAAGCTTGTGTCGCGCCTTAGGCATCTCAGTCTCAGTTGATGGAGTACTGCCCGACAGCGACCAACCGTCGGTGATTACCGCCAACCATTCCAGCTTCATCGATGGTCTGGTGCTGTACGTGTTCTTGGATCAGCCCGTGACTTTCGTCGCCAGCACCGACATGGAACGCCAGTTTCTATTGGGCCGCATCATGAGGGGCTTCGGCTGTGTGTTCGTCAATCGGGGCCGCGCTGAACGAAGCGCCGAGTCGGTGGAGATACTGGTACGCACGATTCGTAGTGGACATCACGTCCTGATCTTCCCCGAAGGCTCGATTAGTGCCCAACCGGGGCTCCGGGTCTTTCGTCTCGGGGCATTCGAAGCGGCGACGTCGTCGAAGTGTCCGGTGGTGCCGGTGGGAATTCGCGGATCACGCCGGGTGTTGCGCCCGGGTAGCTATCTATCTCACCCCGGAAAAGTGCGCGTCATGATTGGTGACCTGATCGTGCCGGCCGGCAGCGAATTCACTGACCGTGTGGCGCTGCGCGACCAGACGCGAGAGAGCATCGCACACCTGTGTGGCGAAATCGGAACGTGAGACGAAGTGGTGGTGTCGAGGACCGACTATTTGTGGAGGCTCTCCAAGGTGAAACCCGACGCGTGCAACATCCTTCGCAAGTCGACGATCTGCTGAGTATCGAGGTCCTTTCCGCGAGGTCGATCAAAGACTTGCGTCTCGTCACCGAGCGTCACCGTGAAGCGATGATTGTCCGCTTCGGTGATCGTGCCGATTTCGGCCAACAGCGCCGCCGCGTCGTGCCACTCGATGTTGTGACTGGTCGGATGACTCAGGATCTTCTCGGCCGTCACCAGGTGATGTCCTGTGAGTTTGGCGTGTTCCATGCGTTGCCCTTCTCGTTTTGAGTCCTGGTCAACAACTTACGGCGTGGGTCTATCGACGTGACCGAGTGAAGTCGAGAGGAGTGGCGATATACTTGCTTGTAGTCAAGCAACTGATTAGCACAGAACTGGACTGATGACTCCCGAAACTTTGGATGCAACACACCCCGATCGTTACAAGTGGATCGCCCTGACCAATACCACCTTGGGCGTCTTCATGGCGACCATCAACTCGTCGATCATCTTGATCTCCCTGCCGGCGATCTTTCGCGGTATCGGCATCAGCCCGCTCTCGGCGGGGAACGTCGGCTACTTGTTGTGGCTCCTCCAGGGCTATCTCCTCGTCACCGCGGTGCTCGTCATCAGTCTCGGTCGACTCGGCGACATCATGGGACGCGTGCGCATCTACAACTTGGGCTTCGCGGTGTTCTCCTTCGCGTCGGTGTTGCTCGCCCTGGATCCCTATAACGGAGGCAGCGGCGCGCTCTGGCTGGTCTTGTGGCGACTGGTACAAGGAGTCGGCGGTGCGATGCTCTTCGCGAACTCCAGCGCGATCCTCGTCGACGCGTTCCCGTCCGATCAACGAGGCATGGCAATGGGGATCAATCAGGTTGCGGCGATTGGCGGTTCCTTCGTCGGTCTGATCGCGGGCGGACTTCTGTCGGTGGTCGATTGGCGACTGGTCTTTTGGGTCTCGGTTCCCTTCGGCATCATCGGCACTATCTGGGGCTATCACAGCCTGCGCGACAACGGCAAGCGAGCGTCGGCCAAGATCGACTGGTGGGGCAACCTGACCTTCGCGGTCGGACTCACGTCAATCCTTGTCGGCATCGTCTACGCCATCCAGCCGTACCTACGGCACTCGATGGGCTGGACGTCGCCTCGAGTACTGACGACTTTCGTCATCGGCGCCGTTTTCCTGGTGGCGTTCTTCATCATCGAGAACCGGGTGGCATCGCCGATGTTCAACCTGCGACTCTTCAAGATGCGGGCCTTTTCGACGGGCAGCGCGGCCGGATTCCTCGCGGCGATCTCGCGCGGTGGCTTGCAGTTCATGCTCATCATCTGGCTCCAGGGCATCTGGTTGCCGCTCCACGGCTACGCGTATTCCGCGACGCCCCTGTGGGCCGGTATCTACCTTTTGCCGCTCACGACGGGGTTCTTGTTCGCCGGACCGATTTCCGGCTATCTCTCGGATCGACACGGCGCGCGAATCCTCTCGACGTCAGGCCTCTTGGTCTTCGGAGCCAGTTTCGTCGGATTACTGCTCGTGCCAACGAATTTCAGCTACTGGGTCTTCGCCCTCTTGGTGTTCTGCAACGGCGTCGGCGGTGGAATGTTCTCGGCACCGAACTCCGCGGCGATCATGAACAGCGTGCCGGCCGAAGAGCGCGGGGGAGCGGCCGGTATCCAGGCCGCCTTCTTGAACACCGGCTTCGTCCTCTCGATCGGTATCTTCTTCTCGCTGATGATCGTCGGTCTTACCAACACGCTTCCTAAGGCCATGTTCAAGGGACTGAGTGCTCACGGTGTCGGCGCGACCCAGGCGCATTCCATCGCGAACTTGCCGCCGGTGGGCAGTCTCTTCTCCGCATTCTTGGGGAAGAATCCCCTCAAAAACCTTCTCGGCTCACAAGCGTCGTCGCATGTCAGTCACGCTGACTGGTTGATCCTGACGGGCAAGCACTTCTTTCCCGATCTGATCGAGGGTTCGTTTCACCACGGACTGGTCATCGTCTTTGGTGCCGCCATCGCGATGTCGATTGTCGGTGCCGTGGCCTCGGCTCTTCGTGGCGAGCGCTACGTTCACGATGATCAATCAATGCGCGAACACCTGGGTGACGTGGCGGCCACATCGAGTGGCGTACCCGGCGAAATAGCGCTCGAAAGCGAAGTGGTGAAATGAAATCAGCCATGGTGGAGTCCGAACGATCGATCGAACTGGCCGCGCGACTGCGACTCGTGATGGTCCGATTGACGCGCGCTCTTCGACACCAGGGCTCAACGACCCTGTCGCCGTCACAGGTCTCGGCGCTCGCGAGCGTCGACGAATACGGGCCACTGCGCATCAGCGCCCTCGCGGCGCTCGAATCCGTGGGAGCGCCCGTGGCGACGAGAGTCGTCGCGAGTCTCGAAGAGCTCGACCTGTTGAAGCGGACCGAGGATCCCGAGGACAAGCGAGCGTCACTCGTCGAACTCTCGGATCACGGTCGAACAGTGTTGCCGGCGCTGTGGCGTCAACGCACGATCGGACTCTGCTCACGATTGGAGCAACTCAGTCCCGCGGAACGTTCCCGACTTGAACTAGCGTTACCCGCGTTGGAGAAACTGGCGCGAGAGAACTACCTCAGCGATTGACTCGAAGGTTCCTTGGGTAGGCCGAGTACGCGTTCACCGATGATGTTGCGTTGCACCGCCGACGTGCCTCCGCCAATGGTCAGGGCCTGCGAGTAGAGAAAGCCGAAGGCCCACGAACGTCCGTCGGCCCGGTCCTCGCCACCCGGTCCTCGACCCTCGAGCATCCCGGCTGCGCCGGCGAGACGATTGGCCAGCGTCATGACCTCTTGGCCGTGGTCGTCGGCGAGTGCTTTTCGCACGCTGGCTTCGGCGCCGGGCTCTCGCCCCGCTTCTGCGGCGGCGACGAGGCGCAAGCGGAGGAGACGCAGTATCTCCCCGTGCGACCAACACTTCACCAGGTCGTCGCGTTCGAGGGCGTCGTGGGGAATCGACGAGTTTCGCACCAGCTCGACCAGGTCAGCCGCCGTCGGGCCGCGACCCCAGAGCACGCCCTCGCCCGAGAGCGAGACCCGCTCGTTGCCGAGCGTGACCTTGGCGAGACGCCAACCGTCGTTCACCTCGCCAATTAGATAGTCGGCCGGGATTCGAACTTCATCGAGGAACACCTCGTTGAAGGCGTGATCGCCGGTCATGTCAATGATGGGACGGACCGTGACACCCGGCGCGTTCATCGGACAGACGAAGTAGCTGATCCCATTTTGCGCCGCGCCCTCGTTGGACGTTCGTGCGAGCAGGATGCCCCACGTGGCCAGGTGGGCGTAGCTGGTCCACACTTTTTGTCCGGTGATGACCCATTCGTCACCGTCGCGCTCGGCCCTCGTCGTGAGCGAGGCGAGGTCGCTTCCGGCGCCGGTTTCGCTGAAGAGCTGACACCAGAACTCCTCACCGCTCAAGAGTTTGGGGAGCCAGCGTTGCTGCTGCGCCTCGGTGCCGGCGTAGAGGATCGTCGGCCCAGCCCAGCCGATGCCGATCGGATTGATGGGCAGGCGAACGTTCGCGCGACGCAGTTCGTCGTCGATGATCAATTGATGGGTGGCGTCAGCGCCGAGTCCCCATGGTCGCGGCAGGTGCGGCGCGACGAGGCCGGCTTGGGCGAGCTGGACCGCTGTGGGATCGGGGTGCGCTTTGAGCCATTCACGCACCGCAACGCGACGAGGGTCTTTTTCATCGACACCGTCATCGTCGATCGAGACGGTCATTGGAGCGAGGAGGCCTCGACCTTCTTCTTCGTGCTCAAGCACGGCCTCCGGTGACTTCTTCATTACTACCTCCCTCCCAAAGGTACTCGCCACGACCCGTTCGTTAATCGTCGCGATAGTTCAGGAATCGTGAGGCTGCAGACCACGATCGCGCGAAGAAACTAGAGCGCTGCGATGACGTCGCCAATAGCCATTGGAATATCCGAGGCACTGGCGTAGACCGGCAACATCGCCCCAGCGCGACCATGGAGATGCGCTCCGAGCGCTGCGGCTTCGAGGGGATCATGGCCCCGGGCGATCGTCGCGCCGATGACCCCGGAAAGGACGTCACCGCTGCCGGCCGTTGCGAGCGTCGGAGTGCCGGAGCGAACGACGCGCACCCGGCCGTCGCGATCTGCGATCAAGGTCGTCGGACCCTTCAGCAGTACGACGCAGCCGGTGGCTTTAGCCAGCGACCGAACCGCGTCGAGGCGATTGTCCGGCATCGCTTCACCGGTGAGTCGCACGAACTCGCCCTCATGGGGCGTGAGGACCCATCGCGTGTCGTCCTCAGGCGACGAAGTGATCAACAATCGGTCAAGTCCGTCGGCATCGAGCACCACCGGCATCGTTGCGCTTACCAATCTCTCGCGCAGCCATTCGACCGAATCGGATCCGAGTCCCGGTCCGGCCACCACGCACCGGCTTCGCTTCTCAACCGCCGTCTGTTCGCTGCGCACGACCTCGGCCGGCAGGTCGATCAGTTGGGCGATGTCGCCGCGGCTCGAGAGGCGAATCATGGACGCCCCGGCCGCGAGGGCACCTCGCACGACGAGGTCGGCAGCTCCAGGCATAAGCGTCGAGCCGGCGAAGACCTCGATGGCGTGTTTCCATTTGTGATCACTCGTCTCGCGTTGGATCAGTCCTTCTAAGTCGCCGTCTTCCATCAGACCATCGTCAAAGTGCGTGACGATGCCAAGGCCGGCGAAACGAAGTTGTCCGCAGAGCGCAGCCGACTTGCCGGTGACGTGCGCTGGTTTCAACGCGCCGAGTGCGAGGGTCACGTTGGCGCGCATCGGGGAACCAAGCACCTGGCCCGTGTCCGAATTGACACCAGATGGCAGGTCGACCGCGAGCACCGTCGTACCGGAAGAAACCGTCGGTGCGCGGTAAGGACGCGAAGCGCCCAGACCGAACGCCGCGTCGATCACCAACTCGTAACCCCGTAACTCCCTGGGCTGGGTTTGGAATTCAACGATGTCGACCTTGGCGCCGCGAAAACGTAACCACCCAGCAGCGACACGGCCATCCGCGCCGTTTAGTCCTGGTCCCGCCAGGACCGCGACTCGCGCTCCGTAACACGAACCCAGGATCGATTGAGCTTCGAGCGCGACAGCCGTGCCGGCGCCCGCGACCAGGGCGTCTATCCCTCGAGCCTGAACGGCCGCCGCGTCGGCCTCGCGCATCTGGGACACGGTGAGGATGGGGATCACGAGGCGGCCTCGGACGACCTACGAAGTGGCGGGCACGGTCCCATGTGAGTCCACCTTACGAGGTCACTTTCTTCCTCGTCGAGGGGGCGATGCGAAGAATTGACCGGCCAGTTTTCGTAGGCTGATGGTGTGGAGCCAGTGACCCAGTTCGAGCGAGCCGCCGGCGCGCTCTACGGCCTCGCCATCGGCGATGCGCTCGGCATGCCGACGCAGATGATGTCGAGAGATGAGGTCGTGAGCGTCTTCGGCAAGGTGCTGGTCGACTTCGAACCGGCACCGACTGACCATCCGATCGCCGAAGGCATGACCGCCGGGCGCATCACCGACGACACCGAGCAAGCGGTGCTGTTGGCGGCCGAGCTCATCGACGGTCACGGTGTCGTCAACATTCAACATTGGGCCGACGCGTTGATCGCGTGGGAAGAGTCCATGAAAGCCAAGGGTTCGCTCGATCTTCTCGGGCCATCGACCAAACGCGCCATCAACGCACTCATCGCGGGCGGCGATCCCGAAGAAGTTGGTCGTCGCGGTGACTCCAACGGTGCGGCCATGCGTATCACGCCGGTCGCGATCGCGGTTCGGTCCTTGGACCTCGATGAACTTGTGTCACGGGTGGCCCAGGCGAGCCGATTGACCCACAACACCAGCGTCGCGCTGGCCGGCGCGGCGGCGGTTGCCGGCGCGGTGAGCGCGGGAGTCGAAGGCCTCGCGTTCGAGGTGATGATCGATACTGCGTGTGACGCCGCGGTTCGCGGGTCACGGCGTGGTCACTGGATCGCTGGAGCGGACGTCGCGGTGCGGATCCGTTGGGCGATCGATCTCGTTCACGGTCTCGACGCTGAAGGCGTGGTGGATCTCCTGCCGGTTCTCGTGGGCACCAGCCTGGCGACGTGGGAGTCCGTGCCGGCGGCCTTCGCTGTCGCGAGCGCCTTTAGTGATGAACCATGGATGGCGTGTCGTGTAGCCGCGTCGCTCGGTGGTGACAGCGACACGATTGCCGCAATGACAGGGGCCATCGTGGGTTCGCGTTGCGGCCTCAACGTCTTTCCCGTCGAGGCCCGAGAGACCGTCTCACGAGTGAACTCACTGGAATTAGAAGAGATGGCCCGAAGTCTCTTGGAGCTGCGAAACGGTTCAGAGCAAAGCGCTGCGTGAGCGCGGCGCGTCTCATCCTCGTCGACAGCGTCGTGGTTGACATCGTCTTGAACGTCGAGGTTTTGCCGCAACGCGGATCGGACACCCTGGCCGAACACAGCGAGTCCTTGGCCGGCGGAGGATTCAATGTCATGGCGGCCGCCTCGCGACTCGGACTGGCTGCGGTCTACGGCGGGGTGGTCGGACTGGGTCCGTTCGCCACCATCGCCGAAGCGGCGATGCGTGACGAAGCGATCGTTGTCGCGACGCCACCGATTGAGGACATCGACACTGGATTCGTCGTCGCCCTGGTCGAATCTGGCGGCGAGCGCACCTTCGTCACGAGTGTGGGTGCCGAAGCGACGCTCTCTACGTCGCAACTCGACGAACTCGACGTCACCGAATCCGACTACGTCTATTTCTCCGGCTACTCGCTCCTGCACGAGAGCAACTCACACGCGTTGGTCGCGTTCTTGCAGCGGATTCCTGCCGCGACGTGCTTTCTCTTCGACCCCGGCCCGATCGTCGATGAGATCGCCGAGGTGTTCTTAGACGCGGTCTTCGAACGCGTCGATTGGTTCTCCTGCAACGAGCGCGAAGCTCGATTACTCGTCAACCCCACCGACGCCCAGGACATGGCTCGATTGATTCGCCGTCGGATGACACGAGGTGGCGCGATCGTGCGAATTGGTCCAGCAGGCTGCGTCATGTCGCAGTCAGAAGATCAGTGCGATGAGGTGCCTGGTTTCCCGGTGGAAAGTGTCGATTCCAATGGCGCGGGGGACTGTCACGTCGGTGCCTTCGTCGCTCGACTCGCTGCGGGCGACACGCCATCGGAAGCGGCGCGTGTCGCCAACGCCGCGGCGGCATGGTCGGTAACCAAACCTGGTCCCGCAACCGGTCCAACGAAGCGCGAACTCGAGGCGTTCCTAGATCAGAAGAAGACCGAACAGAGCTCGTAGATCTCGCGCGGTACCTGGCGCTGACCGCCGATGACCGACGAGATCGGACTGAGAATGACGTTGTTGTCGCGAACGACGGGAATGGTGCCGAACTTGCCCGACGTCACGGCGTCGTAGGCACCGGCTCCAACGCGGGTCGCCCAGATGCGGTCGTGCGCGGTCGGGCTGCCGCCGCGCTGCAGGTGGCCGAGCACGGTGGTGCGAACTTCGATGTCGGTGTGCTCTTCAATCTTGGAGGCGACGAACTGGCCGACACCACGAGTTGCCAAGCGCACGCCGCCCGCGCCTTCGGTCGACAGTTCGCCTTTTTCGGTGCCGCCGAGCGTGGCGAGGTTCACGCCCTCTGCGACGACGACGATGGAAAAGGCGAGTCCCGCCTCGACCCGGCGCTCGAGGTGCTTCATGATGTCGTCCATAGTGACTGGGAATTCCGGAATCACGATCATGTCGGCGCCGCCGGCGAGTCCACCCATGGCGGCGACCCAACCGGTGAGACGACCCATGGTCTCGACGACCATGACGCGGTGATGCGACGCCGCTGTCGTGTAGAGCCGGTCGAGTGATTCGGCGACAATGCTTATTGCGGTGTCAAAGCCAATGCAGTAGTCCGTGCCGAGCAGATCGTTGTCGAGCGTTTTCGGTACGCCGACGATCGGCGCGCCGTGATCGGCCAGCCATGTCGAGATCCGATGGGTACCGTCACCGCCGATGGAGACCAGTGCGTCCAAGTGCTCTTCGATCGCGGCCAGCACACGTTCTCGACCGCCCGCGGGCTCATCGAGGTTGTAGCGGGCGGTGCCGAGCAAGGTCCCACCTTGGGCGATGATCCCCTGGAAGTCGCTCGCCACGAGGGGACGTCCGGCGTATTCGTTGGCGAGGCCAGCCCAGCCATTGGCGATGCCGATTACTTCGTGGCCATCGCGTAGCGCCATTTGGCCAATGGCCCGAATAGCCGCGTTGAGGCCGGGCGCGTCGCCACCCGCCGTTAGAACTCCGATACGCAATGCAACTCCTCTGAACCCAACCGCTACTTATTCTACGCAGTGATTTTGGAGGACTCCGTAACAACGCTCGAGTGAATCTTCACTCGTTCTCGACGAGCCGAGAAGATCGTCGCCGTCACCTCACGTTCAAGCTACGGGTCAGGCGAAGCGTCTGAATTCAGGACACTTGGGCCGGGGCCATGGCCACGTCTTCTTGCTTGCGCACTTCGCCACTCGTGAAAATAACCGTGACGAGGAAACTCAGCACCAATGCGGCGAAGACGCCGAGATTGGCGTAAGCCCAGTTGCCGGTCTTGCCACCGAGGTGCAGGGGTCCCAACAGGTAGCCCTGCCACGTCAGCCACGACGCTCCGCTGTTGGTCACCAAACCCCAGCCGATAACGCTGGTGACGATCGTCGTCACCACCGGAATGAGTCGAACGTCGCCGTAACGACCGGAGCTACTGAAGAGCTCAGCGTCGGCGTAGTCCTTACGTCGGAGGGCCAGGTCGCCCAAAAAGACGCCGCACCAGGCCGCGATCAGGACGCCCACCGTGATCAAGAATCCTTCGAATTGGGGAAGAAAGTTGTGCGCAAAAAAGACGATGTAGATCGTCCCGATCACCATCACCACGCCGTCGACGCCAGCCGCGGCGTATCGCGGAATCTTGATACCGGCCGACAGCAGGGAAAGACCCGATGAGTAGATGTCGAGCACCGCGCCACCGACCAGTCCGAGCACGGCCACGATCACGAACGGCACGAGGAACCAGGTCGGCAAGAGGGTGGTCAACGCGCCGACCGGGTCGTTGCCGATTGCCGAACTGAGTGTCGACGACGATCCGGCTAAGAGCAATCCGAAGAAGACGAGAATGACAGGGGCAATGGACGAACCGAACGTGGTCCACCACACGACGCCGCTGGTCGACGCCTTGCGAGGTAAATAGCGCGAATAGTCGGCGGCGGCGTTGACCCAACCCAAACCGAATCCGGTCATCACGAAGACGAGAGCGCCAATGAGGCTCTGCGTCGTCCCGCTGTGGACGTGCGAAACGACGTGCCAGTGGACGTGATCGAACGTGAGGATGATGAACAGCACGGTGAGTATGCCGGTGACGACCGTGATCACCGCCTGCATCCGCATGATCAGGTCGAAACCCATCACGCCGCCGCCGATGATCAATACCGCGATGATGACCATCGCCACTGCCTTGACACCGTTACCGCCGCCCCAATGAAGCGCCGTGAACACGGTCGCCGTCGCAAGCACTGCGATTACCGAGAGCACGGTCTCCCACCCCACGCAAAGAAGCCACGAAATGAACGAAGGGAGCCGATTCCCGCGCACGCCATACGCGGCGCGGCTCAGCACCATCGTGGGCGCGGAGCCGCGCTTGCCAGCGGTCGCGATGATGCCGCAGAGTACGAAACTGACGATGATGCCGATGAGTCCGACGATCAGACCTTGCCAGAATGAGATACCGAATCCCAAGATGTAGGCGCCGTAACTGAGGCCGAGGACCGAGACGTTGGCCCCGAACCAGGGCCAGAAGAGCTCTCGAGGCCGGCCCTTGCGCTCGCTTTCGGTGATGACGTTGATGCCGTTCTCTTCAATGTGAAACGCGCCGGCGTCGCCGGGATGAATTTCTACTGATACTTCGCTCACTACGCCCCTTTTGCGACACGGCGTATCGCTTGGCACGATTTTATGCACGTCGCGAGTGCCGAGGTGACCAATCGCCGCAGATACGCTCCATCGCGTTTGACGCGGTCGTTATGGTGAATTCGTGAGTGTTGTTGCGCGTCTGTTCTGTCTCGACACCGTCATGATCGACATCGTCCTGCGAATTGATGAGGTCCCTGAAAGAGGAGCCGACGTGTTGGCGTCGGAGCATCTCATCGCTACCGGCGGTGGTTACAACGCCATGAGTTCCGCCGCGCGTCAAGGAGTCTCCGCGGTCTACGCCGGTCGACTGGGTCGAGGACCGTTCTCTGACATCGCTCGCGGGTCATTGGAGCGCGACAAGATTGCCAACCCGTTCGAAAGGGACGAGACACACGACGCCGGTTTCTGTGTCGCGTTGATCGACGACACCGGCGAGCGGACGTTCGTCACGTCGCCCGGGGCCGAAGGTTCGCTTCGATCATCCGACCTGTCCACCCTGGACGTCTCTGAGGGCGACTTCGTCTTGATATCCGGCTACAACGTGATGTATCCCGACTCGGCGACGATTGTCCTTGAGTGGTTGGCGAAGCTCGGTGATGATGTGGTGGTCGCGTTCGATCCGAGTAATCGCGTCACGGACATTCCCGAAGAGAACCTGCGATGGATTCTCGATCGCGCCGATTGGATTCTTTGCAACGAGATCGAGGCAAGACTCTTGACGGGCGTGGTGTCGCTCGTCGGATCCGTGGTGGCGCTGGGCCAGCGCACCGGTCGTCGAGGTGTCGTCGTGCGACATGGCGCGAGCGGCTGCACGATTTTGATTCGAAACACCGAACCCGTCCACGTTCCGGGCTTCGTTGCCACCGTGGTCGACACCAACGGAGCGGGTGACACGCACTCCGGTGTCTTCCTCGCCGAACTAGCCCGCGGAACCGAACCAATCGAAGCCGCGCTTCGAGGTAATGCCGCCGCCGCCGTCGCGATCTCGGTGCTGGGCCCGGCGTCGGGCCCCGAACGCTCCGTCGTATCAGAGATGATTCTCGGTTCGCCCTAGTCGAGCGCCTGGTCGTTTGACATAGCGTGAACTGAAGTCGAAGGAGAGCGGTGAAACAGTACGAACGCTTCGAAGGTTCCATTGGGCGCACCGTCGACGAATCGACACCCTGGTGGCCGACGCCGAGCCATCCGAAAGAGAACGCTCCGAATATCGTGGTGATCCTCATCGACGACCTGGGGTTCTCCCACTTCAACTGTTTCGGTTCGGACCTCGTCACACCGAACATCGATCAACTCGCCGCTGGTGGACTGCGATTCTCCAACTTCCACGTCACGCCGCTTTGTTCGCCGACGCGCGCCGCGCTGTTGACGGGAAGGAACCATCACAGTGTCGGCATGCGCGGGCTCTCGAATTGGAGCACGGGATTCCCGAGCATGCGTGGACACATCTCGAATCACGCCGCTACCGTGGCCGAAGTACTGCGCGAAGACGGCTACACCACGTTCGCGGTGGGGAAGTGGCATCTGGTGTCGATGGAGAATTCGTCATCGGCGGGACCCTTCGACCAGTGGCCGTTGCAACGGGGCTTCGATCGTTTCTACGGTTTCCTCGACGGCGAGACCGATCAGTTCGCGCCGGACCTGACCTACGACAACCATCGAGTCGAGCGTCCTAAGAGTGTCGCCGACGGATACCACCTCAGTGAGGATCTCGTCGATCACGCTATCGGCTTCATCCACGATACGAAATCGATTCGACCGGACCGCCCCTTCTTCACGTACCTCGCCTTCGGCGCGACGCACGCGCCACATCAGGCACCGCCGCAGTACTTAGAGCGCCACCGCGGACGTTACGACGACGGTTGGGACGTCGCGCGTGACAAGTGGTTCGCTCGTCAAAAAGAGTTGGGCATCGTTCCCGAGTTCACCGAGCTCGCGCCGCGAAACGACGGCGTGGAACCGTGGGACGAACTTCCCGAGAATCAAAAGAGGCTCGCCGCGCGGCTTCAAGAGGCCTACGCCGCATTCCTCGAACACACCGACGTCCAGATCGGTCGACTCGTTGCCGACTTAGAGATGATCGGCGAACTCGACAACACCTTGATCCTGTTGATGAGTGACAACGGCGCGAGCCAAGAGGGGGGACCCTTTGGCGTCTTGCACGAGATGAAGTACTTCAACCTGGTGATGGAGAGTCCCGACGAAGCAGTCGAGCACCTCGATGACATCGGGGGACCGAGCAGTCATTCGAACTATCCCTGGGGCTGGGCCCAGGCCGGGAACACGCCCTTCAAGTGGTACAAGCAGAACACGCACGAAGGCGGTGTTCACGTGCCGCTGGTCGTGCATTGGCCGAGCGGCATCGCAGCGCGCGGAGAAGTGCGCAGCCAGTTCCATTACGTCACTGACATCGCGCCCACGGTCCTCGAAGCCGCCGGCGTCACGATGCCCTCGTTGTATCGCGGCCTGGAACAGATGCCGATGGCGGGCACCTCGTTGGCCTACGCCTTCGACGCGGCCCACGAGCCGAGCCGCAAGCGATCCCAGTACTTCGAGATGGGCGGGCACCGTGCCATGTATCACGAGGGGTGGAAGGCGGTGACACGCCACGTGCACGGCGTGCCCTTTGACGATGATCGCTGGGAGCTCTATCACGTCGCCGAGGACCCGTCAGAGTGCCACGACCTCGCTTCGAGCAGTCCCGAGAAATTACGCGAGTTGATCGAACTCTGGTGGCACGAGGCCGATGAGTACGGCGTGCTGCCGCTGGATGACCGAGGTCTCGCTCTTTTCGCGTCCCGATTCCACGACCACTCGCCGCATCCGAGTTCTCGTCACTACACCTACTTACCTCCTCTCAATCCGATTCCGCCACCGGCCGCCGCCGGCGTCGGGGGACGAAGTTGGGATTTGGAGGCGCGCGTCGAACTTTCGCGCGACCAAGGCGGCGTCATACTGGCGATGGGCACAGAGAACGCCGGCGTCGCTCTGTTCGTCCAGGACAATCGACTGGTCTTTGACTACAACATCTTCATGGATCATCACGTGCTCGAATCGGTCGAGGAGGTTCCCGAAGGACCTTCCGTGCTCGGAGCGCGTTTTCGACGGGCTCGTAGCGACGCCGACGTGACCCTGACGATTGACGGTCGCGACGTTGGTTCTATGCACCTCCCATTCGTGATGAGGATCTTCTCGACGATTTCAATGGGCATCGGTCGCGACCACGGCTCGCCGGTCTCAAATCGATACGTCGACGACTTCGCCTTCGAAGGGCGCATAGAGCGCGTGGACATCCAACTGGTTTCACATAACAGCACCGAAGAAAAGGAGACGGCCGCCCGCGAGGGTATGGCTCGGCAATAGATATGGAACGACTCCGCACACCAGATGAGAACTTCGAGGGTCTCAGTGATTTCGATTTCACACCGCATTACGCCCCGGTCGCCGATCCGACAGGCGGCGACGCCTTACGGATGGCGTACCTGGACGATGGACCGCGCGACGGGCAGGTCGTGGTGTTGTTGCACGGCGAACCATCGTGGTCGTACTTGTACCGCTTCATGATTCCCGGACTCGCCGGGGCCGGACACCGCGTTCTCGCCCCGGACCTGATCGGTTTCGGTCGGTCGGACAAACCGAGTGACCGCGAGGAGTACACCTACGCGCGACACGTCGAGTGGGTTCGCGAGTTGTTGTTCGACCAGTTGGACCTGACCGACATCACGCTCTTCGCCCAAGACTGGGGCAGCTTGACCGGACTGAGGCTCGTGGGAGAGCACCCCGAGCGCTTCGCTCGGGTGGCGATCGGCAACGGGGGACTGCCGACCGGCGACGAACGCATGAGTGAAGCCTTCAAGGCGTGGCAGGACTTCAGTCAGACCACGCCCGAGTTACACATCGGCAACATCGTCTCCGGTGGCTGTTCGCAACGCCTCAGTGCCGACGTCGTCGCGGCGTACGACGCACCGTTTTCGGACGAGACCTTCAAAGAGGGCGCACGTCAGTTCCCGAAGTTGGTGCCGACGTCACCGCGGGACCCCGCCCACGACGCCAACATCGCGGCGTGGGCGGTACTGGCGACGTTCGAGAAGCCCTTCCTCTGCTGTTTCAGTGATGACGCGATCACTCGAGGTGGTGACGCCAAGTTCATTCGCGTCGTTCCCGGCGCGAAGGACCAGGCACACACGACGATTCCGGGAAGCGCGCACTTCTTACAAGAAGAGAACGGTCCGGAGCTGGCGCGGGTGCTGAACGAATTTATTGCGGCGAATTAAAAATAGTTCTCGCGGAGTTCTTCGCTCCATTTGGCGACACGTAGCTCGCCTCGGGGCACACTCCAGCGATAGACCGGCTTGATGTCGAGGACGGGCGTGCCGTCGATGCCGTCGAGTCCGCGCACGCTAAAGGACCGCTCGGAGAGTTCGTTGATTTCGACCGTCGAGAGCAGGAGTCGATTCGGACGATCCTTGTTGCGTTGGGCAAAGACTCCGATGTCCGGCCACTTCGGATTGCCTCGCGGATGACGGTGCCACGGACCCGGCGGGACGTCCTCGGCCCAGTCGGCGAAGAAGACGATTTCCACGTGCGAGAACTCGTCAAGTCCGCGAAGCGCCTCGCTCGGTACGTCCTGGGCCAGTTCGACGGTGCTGAGTACTTCGTCCCAGTTGTCATCCAGGGCTTGGGCTCGCTCGTTGCGGATGTAGGCGATTGGTCGAACGGTGTAGTCCACGCCACCAATGTACCGAGAATCCAAAGCGGCCAGGGGCGCTCGACGAGCCGAACCGTATATCGCGAAAGGTATCGTTGGTCGTCCGACGCAACGACGAGGGGCTATGCCGGAACTCACCTTTACATACGGAACGATGGCGGCGGGTAAGTCGACGCTCGCGCTGCAACTGTGCTGGCAGCTCCGCCAGGGCCGAAGCGATGTGGCCCTCTGGACCTTCGGCGATCGAAGCGATGCCGGGATGGTCACCAGTCGAATTGGCATCGAAGCCAGCGCTGAGGCCGTCGTACCGGGCGGCGATCTCGCGCCGCATATCGATCGGCTCCGGCGCGACGCCATCAATATCCTCGTCATCGACGAAGCCCAATTCGCGAGTGTCGAACAGATCGACGCGCTCGCCCAGGTGGTCGATGACCTCGGAATCGACGTGCACGCCTTCGGACTTTCGGCCGATTTCCTGCTCAATCTCTTTCCGGGTTCGGCGCGCCTCTTCGCGATCTCGGACTGGTCGCACGAACTGCCGCTGACCTCAACGTGTTGGTGTGGGCAAAAAGGACGCTGTAATGCCCGGGTGGTCGATGGCATCGTCGCGCGCGAGGGCAATCAGTTCTTCACCGGCGACGTCAACGAAGGTGTCGTGCATTACCAGGTGCTCTGTCGCTCGCATTACCGCTCGGGACAGCTTCGCGCCGAGGACTGAATGGACCGCCTCGTAGTGGTGGACGCCGATCCCGATTGGCCACGGCGGTTCCAAGAGATCAAGGCGCATCTCCTTCCGTTCCTGAGTGAGTCCGTTTTGCGGATCGAGCATGTCGGATCGACCTCGGTGCCGGGGCTCGCCGCAAAGCCGATCATCGACGCCGACGTCGTTGTTGAAAATGAAGATCTGGTGCTGGTCGTTTTGCGTCAGATCGCATCGGCTGGCTACCTGTGGGTAGGGGATCTGGGCGTTGCGGGACGTGAGGTCTTCGAGGCAGATTCGACGCCGCCGCTACCGGTCCATCACCTGTATCTAGTGGTGGAGAACAACCGGGCGCACGCCGACCACTGGCTGTTCCGCGAGGCGTTAATCGACGACCCGTTATTGGTCGATCGCTACGCCGCCATCAAACGCGAGAACGTCGTTCGCTCGGGCGGCGACCGCGAGCAATACAACGCCCTAAAGGCGGCCTTCGTGGCCGAGGTCCTCGCCCAAGCCCGGCGCGAACGCGCAATGGAGCCTGTGACGTATTGGGATCCGGAACTCCGTTAAGTCCGTATCGGCATCGCTGCATTGTTGAGTACGAGACGCCAGAATTAAGCGATGTCAGATATTGCCCACGCCATCGTCGAACCCAACACCAGCCCGATCGAGTGTCCGAACCGATTCGCCATATTCTCTGAATGCCCCCACTGCGCTGGGACCTTGAGTCCCGAACACGCACATTACAAGTGCCTCTCATGCGGTTGGCGCGACTCGTGTTGTGATTGATGACGGTGGCGTAAGGGTCTTCAGTATTCCTTGATATTTCGCTTCGAGCGACCCCAATCGCTCACATTCTGTTCACCTTCGACTCGTAGATGGATCGAAAGATGAAGAACGTTCTGGTCGTGCGAAGTTCTTCTTGAGTTCATCTAACGCGCTCAAATGCTTCACGGTTCGTTTACCTCTCATTCCTAAGTTGCACGTGGCAGAACGTTTGCTTTGAAGCGACGAGCCACTAGGCATCATCACTTATACAGGAGGAATATTCAGGATGAGAAACCTTTTACGGTCTCTTACGGCACTGGCACTCGTGTCAAGCGGAGCGATCGTTGCGCTTTCGCTCCCCGCCAGCGCGTCGACCAAGATTGTCACGTGCTTCAAGCTCGAGAAAAACGTCGTGCACACCAAGAAGTTCCATGGCACGTGTGGTGCCGGTTGGTTGAGGAAGCGTCCTAAGCCAAAGCCCGTCTCCTACGTCTCGGTTGAGACGCCTGGTACCGCGATACTCAGTGAAACGGGAAGCACTTTGTTGTACCCGTTGTGGAACATCTGGGCTCCGGCCTACCAAACCGAGTTCCCTTCGGTGAGCGTTACTACAGGTGGCACGGGTTCGGGCACGGGCATCGCTGACGCGGCGAGCGGAACGGTGGACATCGGTTCGTCGGACGCCTACCTCTCCTCCACGCAACGGACGTCCACGCCAAGCCTGTTGAACATCCCCTTGGCGATCTCGTACCAGATCATCGAGTACAACATTCCGGGGTTGACCGCGCACCTGAAGCTGAACGGCACGCTCCTGACGCAGATCTACACGGGACAGATCACCAACTGGAACGACCCGGCCATCGCGGCGGTCAATCCGGGTGTGACACTGCCTAACTTGAAAATCGTGGCGCTGCACCGATCGGACGGCAGCGGTGACACGTTCATCTTCAGTCAGTACCTGACGGACTCCGACGCGACCTGGGCGTCGAAGTACAACTTCGGTACGACCATCTCGTGGCCGACCATCCCCAATGAACTGGGAGAGAACGGTAACGGTGGCATGGTCTCGGGCTGTCAGGCAACGGCGGGCTGCATCGCCTACGTGGGTATCAGTTACCTGAACTCCGTACTTAGCGCCGGCGACACGTACGCTCAGCTCGAGAACGGCAACGGTCAGTACGAAATGCCGACCTCGAAGGCAGTGGACCTCGAGGCCGCTGGCTTCACGGGGAAGACGCCTGCGAACGGCACCATCTCGATGATTGATGGCAAGATCAATGGCGGTTACCCGATCGTGAATTACGAATACGCCATCGTGAACAAGAACCAGTCGAGTGCGACGCGGGCCAAGGCCATCCGTTCGTTGCTCGAATGGACCATCGACCCTTCATACGGCCAGAGTTCGCAGTACCTCGGTCAGGTACGCTTCGAGCCACTCCCCGTGAAGATCGTGACGCAGTCGTACAAACAGATCAAAACAATCCAATAGTTATTACGCATGGGTGACGAGATAGCCTCATCGGGCGTGACGTTGCCCGTGGCGAGTGACCCCACCCGACGAGCCTTCGGGCTCCGTCGGGTGGGGTCATTTCTGCGCGGTTCCGAAGAGGGCCTATGGCGATGGGGCGCTCGCGTCGCGTCACTGATACCTCTCGTGGGCCTCGTGTTCGTCTTGACGGTTCTCGCGATCAAGGCCTGGCCGGCGATCAAGGTCAACGGACCAGGGTTCTTGACTCGCAGTACCTGGAGTCCCGGTAGCACCTACGGCGCTCCCGTGAGGACCGACGGCGTCTTGCATCCCGTGGGTTCGAGCTATGGCGCATGGCCGCTCATCGCGGGCACACTCCAGACCTCGGCGATTGCTCTCATTGTCGCACTACCCATTTCACTAGGCACCGCTTTTGCCTTGACCGAGCGACTTCCGCGATGGTTGTCGCGGCCCATCTCCTTTTTCGTGGAGATCCTCGCCGGTATCCCCAGCGTGATCATCGGACTCTGGGGCGTCCTCACACTCGGCCCCTTCCTGGCCAACCACGTCTACCCCTTCGTTTCGAACAACATGCCCGATGTGCCTGTCCTCCGATATTTCAAGGGCAACGTCGGCTACGGCGAGGGCCTCTTGACGTCGGGTCTGGTCCTGGGCCTCATGATCGTGCCCATCATCGCCTCAACGGCACGCGACCTTTTCATGCAGGTGCCGCCACTGCCAAAGGAGGGCGCTGAGGCCCTCGGAATGACCGAGGCCGAGGTCGCCCGTCGGGTCACGATTCCTTGGGTGCGCTCCGGTCTCATTGGCGCCACCGTGCTCGGACTCGGCCGCGCACTCGGCGAGACGATCGCCGTCGCCATGATCACCGGGTCAATTCTCGGGCAGGTCTCGCCCAACGTGTACGGGACCATGACGACTATCGCGGCGACCATCGTGAGTCAGCTCGACTCCGCGGCCACCGACGGGACCGGTTTCGCGATCGCTACGTTGGCCGAAGCCGGACTCGTGCTGGCCGTCATCTCGGTGGTGGTGAATGTCGTGGCGCGTGTCATCGTCAATCGGACATCCCAGCACCTTGCGCCAGTGGGCAGGGGATGACGGTGGCCACCGTGACTGATTCCTATCCTTCGACTCGTTGGCGGCGCTTCCGCGAGCATTTCTTCAAGGGTCTGTCTGTGGCGTCCCTTATCTTCGTCATCGGACCGTCGATCTGGCTCATCGCTGACGTCGTCATCCGGGCGGTGCCGCATTGGCGCTGGAGCGTCTTGACGACGGTGCCCGTGGGAGTGGGCGGTGGACTCGAGAACGCCATCCTCGGCACGCTGGTGATCATGGTCGGCGTCTTTCTCATCGCCGGCACTATCGGGGTTCTCACGGGTATCCACTTTGCCGAGCTGCAGCGGTCCCGCCGCAATGGCAAGGCCGGCGGGAGCTTCTTACGCACGGCGACCGAGGTCATGGCGGGATTTCCGTCAATCGTCCTTGGTTACGTCGGGTACGTCGCGCTGTGTGTGGGCCTTCACTGGGGCTTCTCGCTACTGCCCGCATTGATCGTGCTCTCCATCATGGTGACGCCCTATATTTCAAAGTCCACTGAATCGGCACTGCGTCAGGTCCCCACGAACTACCGCGAGGGTGCCGAGGCATTGGGCATGTCGACCGGTTACGCGTTGCGCAAGGTGGTCATCAAGAGTGCACTGCCCGGTATCGTGACCGGCCTGCTGATTGCGCTGGCCATCGCCGTCGGCGAGACCGCACCCCTGCTCTACACCGCGGGGATCACGAACAACCTTCCCTCGACGTCACTCGTCCATCAACCAATCGCGTATCTCACGTACTACGTATGGACCGACTACAACCAACCGATCAAAGCCACCCAGTACCTCTCGTTCGACGCCGCGTTGATCCTCATCGTGCTGGTGCTGGTTCTGCTCGTGTCCTCAAGGTTGTTGGTCAACCGGACGCAGCGCTACGCCGAGGGCCGCCACTAAGTCATATTTAATCCAGTGAAGTGGGGATCAACTACGGCGCACGGTTAGTACGTGCGCAAAAGGGCATCAGCCCATCAGGCCCTTGACGTATCGATCGGTGTCTTCGTGGACCGGTGCCGTGAAGATCTCCTCGGTGGGGCCGTGCTCGATCAAGAGCCCGTCATAGAAGAACATGGTGGCGTCCGATACGCGCCGAGCCTGTCCCAGGTTGTGGGTCACAATGATGATGGTGAGGGCCGGCACCATGTCGCGTATCAACTGTTCCACCGACTCGGTGGTGACAGGGTCGAGTGACGATGTGGGCTCGTCGAGCAAGAGAACCTCGGGTCCTACGGCCAGTGAGCGTGCCAGGCAAAGCAACTGTTGCTGTCCGCCCGAGAGGCGATAGGGCGAGTCGTTCAGGCGATCCTTGACGGCGTCCCATAGCCCCACCTCGCGTAGACGGGTCTCGGCGATGACGTCGAGTTGCTTGCCCTTGGCGATCCGATGCGCTCGCACGCCTGCGATCACGTTGTCCTTGATCGACATCGGGAAGGGATTGGGACGTTGAAAGAGCATGCCGACTCGGCGCCGAACCGTAAGGAGGTCCTGGCACGAATCCCAGATGCTGGTGTCGTCCAAGAGGACATCGCCGTCGCGGCGAAAGCCGTAGACCTTGTCGTTCATGCGATTGAGCGTGCGCAAGAAAGTCGATTTGCCCGAACCGGTCGGGCCGATGAGGGCGGTTATCGTGCCGCGTGGGAATGACATGTTGATGCCGTTGAGGATCTTCTTCGTTCCGAAACTCAAAGTCAGTTCCTCGGTGCGAATGACGGAAAGTGGTCGCTGAGCGTCGGGGTCGAGCGCCGCGAGTTCCGGTGTGAGCTTTCGCGTCACCGCCCCGGTGGTGGTGGGTTTTGAAACCTCACTCATGGCGTACCCTCCTTCGCAGGTCCGTCTCGTAGCCTAAGTAGAGAGGGTTAACGTTGTGTGAACTGTTCATGAACTGCGAACAATTTAGGGACTCCTCGGGTTCCCGTGGGTCACGTGACGCTCTTGACGTGACGTAGTTCTCTCTAGAGGCCAGTCCCCGCTTGGGTTGATGGTCACTCCTCGAAGGCCTCGAGCCTCGTCAAATGGCGCGCATGTAGTGCTCGTAGTTTCGGAAGCGTCCAAGCAACCTAAACCGAGAGGGACTACGTGCGCGCCACTACTGCATTTAACCGCATCATCGACATTGAAGGAGTCTCCGTTTCCGGCGTGACGTTCACGCCGGAGGGAGTGGTGGTGAGGATCCGCCGGCGAAAGCGCCTTCACCAGTGTCCCTGCGGGTGGACCACTGGGTCGCACTACGACCGTTCAATACGTCGTTGGCGACACCTCGATCTCGGGGTGACCAAGTGCTTCCTCGAAGCGGAGATCTGTCGGATCACGTGTCGTCGTTGTCGGCGCGTGCGCACCGAGGACGTGCCGTGGGCCCGACCCGGGGCACGACACACGAACGCGTTTTGTTCGGTCGTCGCGTGGCTCGCCCAGCGCGTCGACAAGACCACCATCACCAGGTTGCTGCGCGTCTCTTGGGAGGCGGTCGCCAAGATCGTGATCGACGTCGTCGGTGACGTGCTCGATGAGAGTCGCTTCGAGGGACTGACTCGCATAGGGGTCGACGAGGTCTCCTACCGCAAGGGTCATCGCTATTTGACCGTGGTCGCCGACCACGACCGTGAAGGCCGGGTCGTCTGGGCGAAGGCGGGAAAGAACGCCGCCACTCTTATGGCCTTCTTCGACGAGCTGGGGTCAGAGCGGATCGCGAAACT